>ENA-ORBV01004545-ORBV01004545.1-microbial-mat-metagenome-genome-assembly--contig:-NODE-4545-length-26467-cov-12.292535_pt1 | contig 26467 bp, 27 predicted proteins | sample MGYA00237777_ERZ505514 | MGnify/ENA primary metagenome ERZ505514 (study PRJEB26160, sample SAMN06269048) | microbial mat metagenome | isolation source: Oligotrophic lake microbial mat | place...
ATACGGCGACCACCGAGATCTACACCTCTCTATTCGTCGGCAGCGTCAGATGTGTATAAGAGACAGCCCGTGGCCCGCGGCGCGGCGTGGCCCGGCGTTTGCTCGCCGCAGATGCAGTCGGGACCGGGCGTGCGCTTGTCTCGCGGAGCCGCGCACCCCAGGATCCTCTCTTCCGCGAGCGCGCTGTGGCCACAACCCCCTTCCAACCCCGCCTCCCGTCGTGGCCCGCCGCGGCGCTCATCGCGCTGTGTCTTTCCTGCGCGTCCTACCCGGAGCGCACCGCCGAGGCGTACGACGCCTTCCGCAGTGGACAGTTCGACACAGCGATCGAGCTGTACGCGGATCCCGAGGTCACAGGAGGGGAGTTCCTCGCGGGCTCCGAAGCGGGCACGGTCGCGCTCGCGGCCGGCGACTGGGATCGTGCGCTCGCGGAGTTCGACCGCGCCGCGCGGCGCGTGAAGGAGCACGAGGACCGCGCGCTCGTGTCTGCCGAAGCCGCCGCGGAGCAACTGGGCGGATTCCTGCTCAACGAATCCCAGTTGCCCTACGTCGGCGAGGGGTACGAGCGTGTGCTCCTCCACGCCTCCTTGGCGCTCGTTTACCTCGCCCGCGGCGACGTCGAAGGGCTGTGGGTCGAGACGCGCCGCGCCAATCGGCTGCTGGAAACCGAAGAGGCGCTCTACGCGAAGCAGTACGCCGCGGGCGGCCTCGCGCATTTCCTCTCGGCGCTCGCGTACGAAATGCTCGACGAGCCCGACAACGCGCTCATCGACTACCGCCGCATGCTCGAAAAGGGCGTCGGCGAGGACTTGGCCGGTCGCGCATTCGTTCGCGTAGCCGAACGGCTCGGCCGCCTGGAAGATTTTCCCGAATGGGCCGAGCGTTTTGGGCCACCCCAGGAAATGGCCCCGGGCGCCGCGGCGGTCGTATTGGTTGCGGGGCTCGGCCTCGCACCCCAAAAGCGCGAGGCGTCCTTGACGCTGCCCACACCATGGGGCATCGCGCGCTTCGCCGTGCCCGAGCTCAAGGCCTCCGGCGGCGCCGAACCGGCCCTCACCCTCGAACTCATTGACGCAGGACTGGCCGTGCAATCGACGGTTCTTGAGGACGTCGAGCGGGTCATGGCCGAGAACCTGTCCGACCGCGTCGGTTGGCTCGCCCTGCGCAGCGTCGCGCGGGCGGCCCTGCGCATGGCGGCCCGCGAGCAGTTGCGCAAAGAGGTGGGCATTGGCGCGGCGCTGCTTGCCGACGTGTTTACGCTGGTCGCCGAACGGGCGGACCTGCGCAGTTGGACCACCCTGCCCGCGCAGTTCCACGCCGCCCGCGCCTTCGTCCCCGCGGGCGTTCACGGGCTCGTCCTGCGGCGCGCGGGCGCGAGCTACGACCTGGGGCGGTTTGAGCTCCTCCCCGGCGAAACGCTGATCGTGCTGGCGCGCGGAGTCGGTGCTCGCCTCCACGCCTACCCCATCGGCGGCGGGCGCCTCGACGCGCTCCCCGTTTTCACCGATCTCGCCACGGACGGCGAGGCCGTATCCTCGGACGCCCCCGGCGTCGCTGTGCCTGCCCCTGTCCCTAGCCCTGCGCCGAGCGATCAACCATGAATCGAGCCTCCCAAAAGCGTCCGTTCCCCGTGCTCCTTTGGCTATGTGCCGCCGCCGCGCTGACGGTCGTCGGCTGCCGCTCGAGCTCGCCGCAAAACTCCTACGTCGTGCGCGAGCATCTGCACCAGGTCGAGGACGTGGTGGTTGATCGACGCCTCGCCACGTACTTGAAGATCCTGTCGCCGATCTCCGAGCGCCGTCAAGGCCGCATGGAGGTCCAGGTCCAGTTGCAAAACGACCAGTACCGCGAGCTCAAGATCGAGTGGCAGGTCGAGTGGTACGACGCCGCCGGCATCCAGGTCGCCGCGCCCACGAATTGGGCGGCCGAACGTCTCGGCGGTGGTCAGATCAAGACCATCCGCCAGGTCGCACCGACCGAATCCGCCAACAGCATGCGCATCAACGTGCGCAAGTCCGACGCCATCGAAGGCTGAAACCCCACACGTCATGAAAACTTCACTTTTTGCTGCTGCGGCGTTCGCCGCGCTCGCGTTTGCGCCCGCCTGCAGTTCCGTCAAATACGACGACCCCGATCGCGTCGAAACGCTGACCATCGATTTTGGATCGACGGACTTGCAGACCCTCGCGAACGGGATGACCGATTCGTTCCTGCGCAGCCCCGCGCTCGGTTTTCTCGACACCCCGGGCAAGGGCGCCGACAAGCGCATCATGATGTACGTCGGTCGCGTGGAGAACCGCACGTCCGAGCACATCGACACCCAGGGCATCACCGACTCGATCCGCGTGAAGCTGCTGCAAAGCGGCCGCTTCCGCTTCACCGCGGACGACGCTGGCCAGGACCAACTCGCCGACCAGGTGCGCTTCCAGCAGGGCTCGGGCCGCGTGGACCCGGCTCAAGCGCGCGCGTTCGGCAAGCAGATCGGGGCAGACGTGATCATGTACGGCACGCTGCGTTCGATCGAGAAGGGCCGCGGCCGTAGCATCGAAAGCGGCGGCGCCAAGAAGGAAGACGTCTACTACCAGTTTGTCCTCAACGCCGTGAACATCGAGACCGGCGAGATCCTGTGGGCCGAAGAACGGGACATCCGCAAGGTCGAACGGCGCGGCCTGTTCGGCTGAAACGCGCGCCAAGTGAGGCCCGTGGACCCGCGCGTTGCCTGGGGGCGGCGCGCGGGTGAGTTTTGCGGCGAGCGCGGCGCCCGCCCCGCGCGCGGATCCGGATCCGCTCCAGATCGGTCCCCGGTGCGCCCGATGTTCCCTCTTCACCCCGGCCCACCCGACCCATGCCCTCCGCCCCTTTCCTCGTCACCGGCGGCGCCGGATTCATCGGCTCGCACCTCGTCGGCGCGCTCGTGGCGCGCGGAGAGCGGGTGCGGGTCGTCGACAACCTTTCCTCGGGGCGGCTGGACAACCTGGCGAGCCTGGAAATCGGCGCGATCGGCTCGGGCGCGCCCGTCGAGTTCCTTGGCGGCGACATCTGCGACCCCGTGGTGCTCGGGCGCGCGGTCGAGGGTGTGCAGGGAATCCTGCACGAAGCGGCCCAGGTGTCTGTGCCGCAGAGTGTCGCCAAGCCCGTGGAGAGCCTCGACGTCAATGTCCTTGGCACCGCGCGCTTGTTGGAAGCTGCCCGTCGAGCCGGCGTCGGGCGGGTCGTATTTGCCGCATCCTCGGCCGCGTACGGCGCGAGCGAAGTGTTGCCCAAGCGCGAGGATCAGCCCGCGCAACCCCTCTCGCCCTACGCGGTCGGGAAGCTCGCCGGTGAACACCTACTCGCGGTGTTCGGACGCCTCTACGGCATGCGCACGGTCTCGCTGCGCTACTTCAACGTGTTCGGCCCGCGCCAGCGCGACGACAGCCCGTACACCGGCGTGATTGCGCTTTTCGCCCGCGCGCTGCTCTCGGGCGCAACGGTGTCGATCCACGGCGACGGCGAGCAGACCCGCGACTTCACCTACGTGGAGAACGCCGTGCAGGCCAACCTTTTGGCGCTCGACGCGGACGTGCCGCCGGGTGAGGTCTTCAACGTCGGTGCAGGTGAGCGCATCCGACTGATCGATCTTTACGCCGAACTGGCGGCCCTGGCGGGAGTTCAACGCAAACCGACCTATGGCCCGGCGCGGGCTGGCGACGTGCGCCACAGCGTGGCATGCCTCAAGAAGATCGAAGCGCGCTTGGGTTACCGCCCGCTCGTCGATTGGCGCACGGGCCTCGCGGCGACCTTCGCGTGGTACCGCGCGGGCGCGGAAGCGGTGCGCGGCGCGGTCTGAACCGGCGCCCGTGCCGAGGCGGGTCAGCGCACCGGCGACCCCGCCGGGCCGCGCGGCAGGGCGGCGTCGGGGGTGTGGTCGAGTTCGGAAGTGGATTCGAGGTGGCCGCAGTAGGGCTCTGGGCAGGTCAGGGCGACCACAGTTCGGCGCCCCTCCTGGAGGTGGTGGACCGGGACCAGACCGCACCCGCAGCGGGGGCAGTGGGCCGAGAATTTAGGATTCATGTCGGACTCGGGCGCTCCTGTGGAGCGCGGGCGGGCGTCCGGCCCGCCGGGTTTCTGGGATCTCATCGGTGTTTTCGTGGGCTTTCCTAGTACGCCCATCGGCGCTTTCTGCCCCGCCCATGCACTCTGAACGCAAGTCTCGGTGCCGCAGGCCCGCGCGCGGGTCGATCAGGCCATCCGGGGCCATCCCGGCCCGTCCCGCTTGCCGCCCGGGTCGGGCCGCATTAACCTCTTCGGCTCGCTCCCTGGGCCCGATCCCGGGACGAACCTGGCCGGGCGGCCCCGACGCGCCGCCTGCCCGCCCCCTCAGCCCCTCCCGAACCGGCCTCGCCGGTCGGCCCGTGGGCCTCCTTGAGCCGGGCGCTCCCTCCACGACGCGCCGGTGATGAGCTCCCCGCCCCAGGTGACCCGCATGGACTTCCGCGACCAGCTCAAGCACCTCCTCGGTCTCGACACCGTTACCTACAAACACGGTCTGTCGAAGGAAGAGCTCTTCCACGCAGCGATCGCGAACGATCGCGGCCGCGTGGCGAAGGGCGGCCCGAGCGACGCCCAGAAGGCGTTCCCGACCAAGCTCGGCGTCAAGGGGCCGCTCGTGTACTACACCGACCCCGATTGCACGGGTCGGCGGGTCAAGGACACCTACGCCGTCGCCTGGCCGGAGGTCGTCGACCAGATCTGGTGGAAAGCCGACGTTCAGCAGTACGACCCGGCTAAATACGAGGGTCTGCTCAAGCGCGTCGTGGCGCACCTGAACAGCAAGAAGGCAACGCTGTACGTCAAGGACGTCTACGCGGGCGCGGATCCTTCGTACGCCGTGCCTTACCGCTTCGTCGGCGAGTACGCGACCCATGCGATGTTCGCCCACAACATGTTCCCGAAGGAACTGAAGGGTGTGAAAGACGAAGAAGGCCGCCGCTGGACGATGCTCAACGCGCCGTCCTTCGTATGCGAGCCGGAGCGCGACGGTTGCCGCGCGGAAGCGGCGATTGTCATCGACTTCAAGAACCGCATCGCCCTCGTCGCGGGTCGCGCCGACTACAACGGTGTCGTGAAGAAGACCATCTTCACGGTGATGAACTACCTCTTGCCCAACCAGGGTCTCTTGTCGATGCATTGCTCGGCCAACGTGGGCGAGAAGAACGACGCCGCGATCCTGTTCGGGCTTTCGGGCACGGGCAAAACAACCCTTTCGGCCGATCCGGACCGCCGCCTCGTCGGGGACGACGAGACCGTGTGGGGCCCCAATGGCATCAGCAACCTGGAAGACGGTTGTTACGCGAAGCTCGTCGACCTGAGCAAGGAGGCCGAGCCCGTGATCGCCGCCGCCCTGTCCATGCCCGGAACGATCATCGAGAACGTGCCGCCGCAAAAGGGCAAGCGCATGGAAGAGTGCGATCCCCAGGACCTCGACCTCGCAGACCGCTCGATCACCGAGAACACACGCTTCAGCTACCCGCTGTCCGCGAACCCGAACGTGATGGACGGCGCGCGTGGACCGCACCCCGAAACCATCGTGCTCTTGACGGCGGATGCGTTCGGTGTGTTGCCCCCGGTGTCGGTCCTCGAAGCAAAGGACGTCATGTACCACTTCGTGTCGGGCTTCACCGCGAAGCTCGCCGGCACGGAAGTCGGTGTGACCGAACCCCAGGCCGCGTTCAGCGCGTGCTTCGGCGCGCCCTTCATGGCGCACAAGCCCTCGGTGTACGCGAAGCTGCTCGCCGAGAAGATGAAGTCCAACAAGGCCCGCTGTATCCTGCTCAACACGGGCTGGAGCGGCGGACCCTACGGCGTTGGCAAGCGCATCAGCATCAAGCACACGCGCGCACTGCTGAACGCGGCGCTCGCCGGTGAGCTCAACAACGTCGAGCACACGGTGCACCCGATCTTCGGTCTCAAGATGCCCAAGAGCTGCCCCGGCGTGCCGGCCGAGATCCTGGACCCGAAAAACACCTGGGCCGACGGCGCCGCCTACGACACCGCCGCGACCAAGCTGCGCGACATGTTCCGCAAGAACTTCGACGACAAGGGTTTCGCGAAGCTGGGCATCGACCCCGTCATGTGACCTACGCGCCGACCGCAGGGGTCGGCGCCGCAACGGATTCTGCGACCCTCGAGAACGCGATGAGCGATTGGAAAAAGGCGTACCAAGAAGGCATGGGCCATTTCGCGGCCCAGCGCCACGTGGACGCCGTTGCCGCGTTCCGCCGCGCGCTTGAGTTCGACACGAAGAAGACGGACGTGCTCCACGCGCTCGCCATGGCGCTGATGCACACCGGCGCGCTCGACGAGGCGATCGAGATCGGCAACCGGATCGTCGAGCTCGATCCTGAGGACCCGTTTGCGCACACGAGCCTCTCGATGTTCCTGCAGCGCAAGGGCTTGATCCCCGAGGCCGAGGACGAAGCCGCCAAAGCGCGCCTCGTCTCCTGGAAGCTCGAGCTCAAAAAGAACCCCAACGCGCCGCCCCCCGAAGAGGGCTTCAAGGTTCTGCAGTAACCCGCGCGTCCGTGTCGCCGTCCGCGAGGCTCAAATGCCCGCTGGACGAGGCTTCCGAAGCCTGGCGGCGTGCACCGCTGTGCGTGCGGATCCGAGCGGGGCAAGGCCCCCTGCGCTCCGCGATCGGCACTTGGTGTCGCGCGCGACGACAACCCGCCGTTGTGCGCGGGGTCTTGGAGGGGCCACAACTCGCCGTTGTGCGCGGCGTCTTCGAGGGGCAACGCCCCGTCCGATCGTAGCCTGGGGCAACGCCCCAGGTTGACAGGGTCAAGCCGGCCAGGGCTGAAGGCCCGTCCTATCACCATGCGTTGGGGTCTGACTGAACGGGCAACGGTGAGGTGATGGAGCGGGCTTTCAGCCTTGGCATCGTTCTCATCGGGGACCTGGGGCGTTGCCCCAGGCTAGTATCGGGCGCGCCGTTGGCGCTTCGGATCGCCGCTCGTCGGATCGCCGCTTTCTCGTCGGATCGCGCGCGACGCACGTCCGCGGTTTAACGCGCGGGTTGGCTCGCTTGCCGTCAGCGCTTTGCATCGGGATGCGCAGGCCGTTCAGGCCCGCGGGCAGCGGAGAAAGCTTCATCCATACACGGTAACGCCAACGCTTACGCCGTGGGGAGACGAGTTTTTTCGGGCGCCGTTCAGAGCCCGGCAGCCACAAGGATCACGTCCCTCGGCGGGCCCAAAAGGAGCTGCGCTCCCGCCGTCGCAAACGCACTCTGCATCGGGATGCGCAAACCATCGAGGCCCCCGGGCAACGGCCCGACGGGGAGCTCGAGGGAAAGCTCGCCGAAGAAAGTCACCTGGCCCACCGGCAGAATCACGGCCGGCTGAGCGAGGTGCAGGATCCCCTGCAAGCCCGCCAAGGGCAGGCTGCCGCCTGGGCCGCCCAGCATCAGCAGGGCGAAGTCCCCCGGGGTGCTCGAAAACGTCATGTTCGCGACGCCGCCTACGGCCACGGCGGTCGAACGACGTGTCGATCTGACCGAGACTGCCTTCAAACCGAGCGAGGTTCTGGACCGGTTGGTCCGTGTACGCGCTCAGACGGCCACCCACCCAAAGCCGTTCGTACTCGTCTACGGCCAAGGCCACCGGCGCTTGGTCGAACCCTCCCGCCCGGTTGAAGGTGGCTCCGGCGTCCTTGGACGAACCGCCCCCCCCGCCCCAGGAAGCGACAACCACGACGACGGCAACCCAACTGCGCATTGCGATAGCTCCTTGATCCGTGGTCCCGCGAGCCGAAGGGCGGCGTCACGGGGACCAAAAACCCCTGCGGCGTGCGAGGGGACAGGGCAAACTGCCCCGGGGAGATGCGCTTTTTGCGGATCGACGGGCCCACGATTGGACCCGTTCGTCGCCACTTTTCCCGATCCCTTACGGCGCGCTGCGTGCGCGCCCCGGGTTTACCGGGACGTCGGCTTGGGATTGCGCCCGTCCAAGCCAGGCACGTCGTGCGACGACACAGGCGCCCAGGTGCCGGCGTTCACCAATTCGTCGGCGCAAACACACCGCTGTAGTTGGTGTAATCCTCGACCCAGTCCTCGGGAAGATTCATGTTGTTCAGCACGGACAACGACACTTCATCCACGGAGTCGAAAATTCCGTCGTTGTCGTAGTCGTAGAAGATGATCGTCGCGAGTCCGGGCGCTCGAATGAGTCCGGAAACTTGTCGGCCGAGCGTTGCGTGGCGGAATGTTTGGATCCCGTGGACAAAACCGAGCGATGAAACCGACGTGTCGTCGTAGACCACGACCGGTTCGGCGCCCTCCCTGAGCATGATCTGATACAACGTCCCGTGGTCCCGTGCCAATATCAGCGCGAATCGACCGTCCGGATCGACCTCCAGCTCCAGATCCTCGCCTAGTTTCGGTCCGCGATAACATTCCGTCCGGACGGGTTGAGGTTGAGTCGCGCGCTGCGCAGGCGCAATCCACATCCCTCCGTGGAATCCAACGCTGACCGGAGGGGTCGCTACGGGCACCCCGACGGCGATGACCGCCTGAGCGATCGTCACGGTCGGCGCGCCCGTGAGGGGCGGAAGGTCCCACCGTTCCAGGATCGAAACGTCGCCCTCCCGCGCCGTACCGAGTACGACGAGCAGTTGGGTCCCTCGACCCGCTACGGAATCGACGGTGTAGGACGTCGACCAGGTCGTCGTCGTCTTGGCTGTCGGTTCACCGTATTCCTTCAACAGCCCGCCCACCCATTTTTCTCCCGGCTTGAAAACCGGGCCGAAGTTCATGGCCATTCCGAGAACGGACGGCGGCGAGATCTGACCCTCCGGCAAGCCACTTCGACCGCGTCGTTTGGCCCGCTGCGGACTCACCGGCGCTTTGGCGGCCTCGGCAACCCCTGTGACCTCTCCCGCTTGGGGAAGGGAAACGTGCGTGGCGGGTTCTCGCGCTTCCCATATCGCCCACCCCAAACCGACCGCGGCAGCCGTCGCCGCGACCCAAACAAGGTGGGGCCCACTAATTCCCATCACACGCCTCGCAGCCCGGAAGTGAAGCCGGAAGTTCGAGGCTCGCGTTCGGTGGAACGTACGCGGGGGGTGTCGCCGCCTGCGCCTCTTGGCATGCATCTAGAATGTTGGCGAGCCAACCATCCTCTTCGAAATCTTCTTTGTCGTCGTCGCGGAGATCGCAGAGCTCGTAGTACGCCGCGAACTCTTGATTGTCGGCGGCCGTTTGCGCCTGTTGGCAGGCCGCTTTGAGATCCTTCACGTAAATGGCCACGTGCTCGCATGCGGGCTGCGACGCCGGACCGGTCGCCCAACCGTCCCCCTCACCCGTGCCGCCCCAACCCTGCGCGTGGTGCATTTCGTGGTGAAGCACGACGATCACGACGGCCATCAAGCGCTCGGGATCGATGGTATCGAGGTCTTTGGCGATTTGTGGGGTATTGACGACGATGGTGATCTGACCTTCACCGTCCACGCTTCCGCTGCCCCATTCGCCATTCGGGAGTTCACGCTGAGTGGCCGCGCCTTCGGGAACCGGCGGAGTTCCACTCAGTTGGGCCGCGGCCGCGAGGGCGATATGGAAATCAGCGACCGTGAGGTTCTGTGGACGCGCCGCGGTGAACGGAATCGTTGCCGCAACCGCGGCGAGCAAAGTGAGGCTCATGGGAGGTTCTCCGAAGGGGCAAGCAGGTCGTCGAGCGAACGCCAGCAGAACTTGAGTATGCGAACCTTGATTTTTTTCGCAACCCAAATTTTTCCCGGCCCCAGCGCCCCCTAGCCGACTTCGGGGGCGTGCCGCCTCGGATGTGCCCCAGATACCCTCTTCACGGGCTTCACGGGCCCCCTTCAAGGGCCCCCCGGCCAGAGCGCATCCGGGCCGCGCCTACCAGGCCGTCGGCTTGGGGTTGCGCTCGTTGAACCCCATCTGGTGCCAGTAGGGGTAGACGGGGTCGCGGCGGCTCGCGGCGTCCAGTTGCGCGATTTGGCTCTCCGAGAGCGTCCAGCCGGCCGCGTCCAGGTTGTCGACAAGCTGGCGTTCATTGCGCGCTCCAATCACCACGTTGCAGACGGTGGGACGGGCGAGCAGCCAGTTGAGCGCCACCTGTGGCACGGTTTTGCCCGTTTGTGCGGCGACGATGTCGAGCGCGTCGACGACTGAATACAGGTGTTCGTCGTCGACCTTGGGACCGCCGACGTCGCCACCCTGCTTGATGCGGCCGTCGGGGAGGGGCGCTCCCCTACGGATCTTGCCGGTCAGCCGGCCCCAGCCGAGCGGGCTCCACACCATCAACCCGACACCCTGGTCGAGACCGAGCGGCATCAGTTCCCACTCGTAATCGCGGCCGATCAGGGAGTAATAACCCTGGTACACCACAAAACGCTCGAGGCCTTCGCGGTCCGCTGCGGCGAGCGACTTCATCAGGTGCCAACCCGAATAGTTTGAGCACCCGATGTAGCGCACTTTGCCGCTGCGGACCATGCCGTCGAGCGTGCGCAGGGTTTCTTCGACGGGGACGAGCGCGTCGAAACCGTGCAGGAAATAAACGTCGACGTAGTCCGTGCCCAGGCGCTTCAGACTGGCGTCGAGCGCGCGCAAAAGGTGGTGGCGAGTCGCGCCCTTCTCGTTCGGGCCCGAACCCGTCGGGAACGTGGCTTTCGTGGCGACCAGCGTTTTGTCGCGTCGGCCCTTCAACGCCGCGCCGAGGATTTCCTCGGACGCACCGTTCGAATAGATGTCCGCCGTGTCGAAGAAGTTCGCGCCGCGCTCGATGCAGATGTCGACGAGGCGACTGGCTTCACGGACGTCGCTTGTGCCCCAGCGCTTGAAGAACTCCGTCGTGCCGCCGAACGTGCCGGCGCCGAGGCTGAGGACGGGGACTTTGAGTCCGCTGCGGCCGAGGAGTCGGTGTTCCATGGGAGCGCAGAGCGTCAGAGCGAAGGAAATCGGAGCCCTGCCGAGCCGTTCGAGGGATCAGCTCTCTTCTTCGCCCTCGGCAGGGAGACCGAGGATCGAACGGCCCTCGCCGGTGATGCGGTGCGGACCCCAGGCGGGCTCCCAAACCACCTCGACCTGCGTTTCTTCGACGCCTTGGACGGAGTTGGCGCGGCGTTTCACCATGTCCGGAATGGTCTTCGCCTCCGGGCACGACTGGCTGGTCAGCGTCATCGTGATCTTGCACACGCTGCCGTCCACGGCGACGTCGTAGATCAGCCCGAGATCGACGATATTGACGGGGATTTCGGGATCGAAAACCTGGCGCAGTTGGTCGTAGACGAGTTCTGTGGTTTCAGGGCTCATGGCAGTCAGAGTGGGGGTGGGCGCCATCGCGGGGCGCAGTCTTACGTGGGGGTCAGAGTTTGGGCTCCGGAAGCTCCGCGGGCAAGGGAGGATCCCCGTCCCCCGCCGCGGGCGACCTTGGAAGGTACACGGCGCACGGGAAATGGCCCTGAACCCGCTCGCGAATCGCCCCGCGGATCGATCGCGGGCCGCGCTCGGCGCGCACACCCGTACGCTGTGCGGCCGCGCTCCACCCGAGGGTCGATCCTTGGTGGTTCTTTGCGTCGGAGACCTCCGTGAACACGATCTATCGACCGCCCTCGGAAGCGAACAGCCTGATTCTGCAGGCCACCTACGGGTGCTCCTACAACGAGTGTGCTTTCTGCGCCATGTATCGCGGGGTGCGTTTCCGCGTGCGACCGATGGAGGAGCTGCGCACGGAGATCGCGGCGGCGCGGGCGGCCATCGGGCCGGACCTGCGCAAGGTGTTCCTCGCGGACGGCGATGCGCTGATCGCCAAACCCGCGTTCCTGCACGGTGTGATCGCCGAGCTGCACGCCGCGTTTCCGTCGCTGCAGCGGATCGCCTGTTATGCGTCGCCCCAATCGCTGGCGGTTCGCACAGAAACTCAGATGCGGGAGCTTCGCGAGGCGGGCCTCACGCAGTACTACCTCGGCATCGAAAGTGGGCACGATACGGTGCTCGCTAAGCTGACGAAGGGTGTCGACAGCGCGGAGATGGTGCGCGTGGCGCTCAAGGCGCACGACGCCGGAGTGCGCCTATCGGTCATGATCCTTCTGGGCGCGGGCGGGCGCGCCCTGTCGCGCGAGCACGCGCTTGCGTCCGCGGCGGTGGTCAATGCGATCCAACCGCGGTTTGTGTCCACGCTGGTGATGACGCCGGTCGAGGGCACGCCGCTTGGAGAATGGGATGCGCGCGGCGCAGTGGACCACCTCGAGCCGCTGGAGCTCGCGCGGGAACTGCGCGACTTTTTGGGCGCGCTCCAGCTGCACTCCAGCGTCTTTCGATCGAACCACGCCAGCAACTACCTCGCGCTCGGCGGCAGCTTGCCGAAGGACCAGCCGATGCTGCTCGCGGCGCTCGACAGCATCCTCGTCAACCCGCGCCGCGCGCCGTTCCGACCCGACTGGGCACGCGGGCTTTAGAAAGCGGGAAACGATCGAGCTGTCCTGCATGGCTGCGGCGCGGCTTTGGCGGCCCGCAGCCCACGCCGAGGTGCGCCACGGGTTGGATCAATCTCCGCGGGCGAGACCGCGGTCCACTTCCAGCGTCACGAAGCTGTGGGGCACGGTCAACGCGGCCAGGGAGACGAACAGGACCTGGACTAGGGCCCGGGGTTCGAATCGCTGCCCGGCCAGGATCCAATAACCCGCAGCCATCAGCGCCAACGTGGCAGCCAGGATCGGCAGACCCCGCTTGAGCAGCCGGATCCGCGGACTGTTCGGATCGATCAGCAGCACATCGAGTGCGATCAGGTGCCGCGCGGAATGCCAGATGCAGAAGTAGACCGCGAACCCGAGCAGCGGCGGCAGCAGGTAGAACGTCAGGACCAGGCTCAGGAACTCGATCTGCGCCCAGCGCCAGTCGCCTGTGGTTGCGACGCTTTGCCATTCGAGCGCCGCCAAGGTCAGGCCACCGAGGCCCCACAGGGTCAAGAGGACCGGCAGGGCCAGGTCGAGGCCCTGTTGGACCGCGCTCTCGGGCAGTGCGGTCAACCACACGAACAGGATCTGGGTCTCGTCCCGGTGGAAGGCGATCGGCAGCAGCAGGGGCAGTCCGCCGCGCACAAAAACCTCCAGCCGCTCCTGCCAACCGCCTGTTGCGGCGAGCCGATCTCCGCGGCCAAAGTGCAGCCAGGAAAGCCCCAGGAAGACCAACAGTCCGGCCGGCGGGCTGAGCAACCACAGCACCACCATCGCTGCGGCGAGTGCGCTGTAGCTCAACAGGAAAAACAGCGCGCGCGCGCGCGTCCGAGGACCCGTTGCAGCGCGCGCAGCGACCACCGCATCGAAGGCCCCGTGGGGCACACCGAGCAGCAGGATCGCTCCGCCGGCCAGGACCATTTGAGTCCCGAAGGCCGGCGGCCCCAACAGCGCCACTAGGGCCACACAGACTCCGGTCAACAGCAAGGCCACGCGCCGGTGCACCCGGCGGCGTTCGAGCCAGCGGGGATTGGGCTTCAGGGCCTGCCTCCCGAAAGCGCGGCCCGCAGGAAGGGCAGCTTGGGCATCGCAGCCACCACATTCAGTAGGTCCGTAGGTCGACCGGTCTCCATCAGGAAGCGCGCCAGTGGCTCGGGCTGGACCGATCGAAACAGGCGTTCGAAGGTCGCCGGCGCACGCTCTGGATGGCGCTTTAGGAAGCGCAGGAACGTGCGATCCATCGCAGCCATCAGCGAGCTGCGCGGCGGTCGGGGGCGCGGCAGCCCACCTTTTTGGAGTTCAGCGCACAGGTAGTCGCTCTCCCGCTGGATGTTCGAGAACGCATAACCGCTGCTCGGTTTGATCGCTCCCGCCGCCCCTCCCGCGCGCAGGATGCGCGGGGAGCCGGTGGGGCGGGCAGGCACCGTGGTCATCGGGATCGCGCCCCGTTCGCTCCACAGCCGTTCGCGCACCGCCGTCCCCAGGCGGCCTTGGATGTAGTCCTTGATGCTCTGTTCGTAGATCTCAGCCGCCAGGGGCTCGGCCCCCAGGAACGTGGCCTCGACCAGCGCCTCGTCCGGGCCGAAGGGCAGCACGTAGAGGAATTGGGGACCCCACTGCTGAGACACGTCGAAGTCCATCAAAGTGACCTGGGTGGGGTCAAGCACCGGGTCCTCGAGCCGCACGTGCCAGCCGATGAAGTGCTGCAGGAGCGTTCCCGGCGGCGGTGCACACGGCCGTGTGTCGATCACGACAAAGGCCTCCAGCAGACCCTTCGAGGTCTCGATCCGGACCCCATGCGGCCCGGCTTCCAGCCCTCTGACCCGGGTGTCGAGGCACAGTTCGGTCTGCCCGTGGCGTTCGAGCGCCGCGCAGGCTTCCCGGTAGAACGCATCGGCGGGAAGATGCTCGTACTGGATTTGATCCGAGCGCTGCAGTGTCGTGCGTCCGCGATGGCGCACGCTCCAGGCATTCCAACGGTGGGAGACACAGGCATCGAAGCGGTGCGGCCGGAAGCTCCAACTGCACCAGGTGCGATCGCGGCGGTACTGCTCGCGCTCTTCGAGCACCACCACGGGCCGGCCAGCGGATCCGGAGTCGGCCAGGCGCACGGCCAGGCTCAGGCCGGCACAGCCGCCGCCCAGGATCGCGATGGGGGCGTTAGCCGAGTTCATGCGTCCGCTCCGGGCAGTCCCTGGAGCCCTGCGTGTAGCTCCCGTGAGTGGGTGGGGGCCGGGCCCGAAGGCAAAAGGCGCGGCTCGCAGGCCAAGCTGGCGAGAGCGCCGAGGGTGTGCATGAGCTTGCCGCCCGTGCCCACGAAGGTGCGCGAGTTCCAGTAGCCCGCGCCGCGGGACAGGATGCGCGGGCCAATCGCTTCGTAGCAGCGGGAAGCGGTTTTGACCGCAGCCCGCGCACGCCACGGCAAAAAACCCAGGCCCTTGTCGGCGCTTGTGTAGTGCTCGTTCGCGAGGGCCAGCAGCTTGGTGATCGCTGCCAGTGCCCGGGCGCGGGCAGCGCCCCGATCCTGCACCAGATCCTTGGGATCCAGGGGCCCATCCAGCCACTCCAGCGGCAAGTAGAGCCGCCCGGCATGGGCATCCTCGAGCACGTCCCGGGCGATGTTGGTGAACTGCATGCCGATGCCCAGATCGATCGCGAAGGCCTGCGCGCGGCTATCTTTGACGCCGACCAGAGCGCACATCAAAAGCCCCACGGTCCCTGCGACCAGGTACCCGTAGCGGCGCAGGTCGTCGATCCGCGCGAAGCCGCGCGGCTCTAAGTCGCTCTCTACCCCTTGAACCAAAAGCCGGGCGGGTTCGAGGTCGACGGCGAGTTCCCTCGCGACCTTCAAGAAGCCCTGTACGGCGGGTTCCGCGCTCCAGCCGGAGGCCAGGTCAGCCTTGAGTGCTTCGAGCAGACTGCGCCCTTCGGCCCCACCGACGGTGTCGGCCAACTCGTCCGCGTAGCGACAGAATCCGTAGAGCGCGCTGACCCGCGAGCCCGTGTTTCGTCCGAGCAGCCGACTGGCCCAGCGGAAGGTCTTGCCGTAGACCGCCAGCGCCACATCCGGCCGCTGACACACGTCCAGCGCAAGTGTTGGCGAGGTCCGCATGGGGGTCAGCGGGGCGCTGGCACGACCCGGTCCAACACCTTGGCCGAGCACAGCACCCCCGGCATGCCCGCGCCGGGGTGCGTCCCGGCGCCCACCACGTACAGATCCCGGATGTCCTCGGAGCGGTTGTGGAAGCGGAACCAGGCGGATTGACGGAAGATCGGCTGGAGCGAGAAGCCGCTGCCGTGCAGGGACAGGAAGCGCTGCTCGAAGGTCTTCGGCGTGACGAAGAAGTCCTCCCGGATGGTGTGCTCGAGCCCCGGCAGGACCCGTCGCGAGAGCGCCTTCACGATGCGGTCGCGATAACGCGGCCCTTCGCGGTCCCAGTCGACGTTTCCCTGCAAGTTCGGCACCGGGGACAGCACGTAGAAGCTGTCCTTCCCGGCCGGCGCCAGGCTCGGGTCGGTGGCGGTGGGGCGGTGCAGGTAGAGGCTGAAGTCGTCGGCCAGGACCTTCCTGTGGAAGATGTCGTCCAGCAGCCCCTTGAAGCGCTCGCCCAGCACGATCGTGTGGTGGGCAACGTCCGGGTACTGGCGATCGGTTCCGAAATAGAGCACGAACAGGCCCATCGAGTAGGCCAACTTCTCGATCTTGCGGTCGGTCCAGCGCCGGCGGTCGGTGGCCTGGATGGTGTGCTTGTGCATGAACGGCGCGTCCCCGTTGATCACCACACAGTCCGCGCGGCGCACGCTCCCGTCGTCCAGACGGACCCCGCGGGCGCAGCTGTTTTCTACCAGCAGTTCCTCCACGGTCCGGCCGAGCGTCAGGGTGATCCCCTCTTCCTGCATCAGGCGCCTCAGGGCGTCCACCAGGGCGCCAGTGCCGCCCATCGGGAACCAGACACCCCACTTGCGCTCAAGGAAGTGGATCAGCGAGTAGATCGAGGTGGTGTCGAACGGGTTTCCCCCGACCAGCAGGGGATGGATGCTGAAGGCCTCGCGGAGGTCGGGGTTCTTCAGGTGTTGTTTGACCAGGCCGTGCACGCTGCGGTAACTGCCCAGGCGCAAGAGGTCAGGCACGACGCGGAGCATGGTGCTCCAGCGATCGAAGGGCTGGTCCGCGAGCTCGGTGAAGCCCTTGTCGAAGATCTTCTCCGAGGCCGCCAGCAGGCTCCGGTAGCCATCCACATCCTCGGGTGCGAAGGCGCGGATCTCGGCCAGGGTGTCCTCGAGGGAGCCGCCGTAGTCGAACCGGCGCCCGTCGGGGAACAGGTAGCGGTACCAGGGCGCGACCGGCACCAGCTTGACGTAGCCGTCCAGCCGCTTGCCAAACAGGGCGAACAGCTCCTCGAACAGGAACGGGGCAGTCACCACCGTCGGGCCCGCGTCGAACACAAAACCGCCCCGCCGATAGACCTGGGCCCGGCCGCCGGGGCGCTCCAAGCGGTCGATCAGCTCGACCTCGTAACCCCGGGCGCGAAGCCGCAATGCGGCAGCCATGCCACCGAAGCCAGCGCCCACCACCAGGGCATTCCGAGCCTGCCCCCCGGCAGGCCTTTGGCCGGCCCGATCGGGCGCCTTGCTCCGGGGAGCGGTCGATCTAGCGGTGCCGGACATGGGGCAGCTCCTCGGCTTGAGGCGCAGCCCAGGCGGGCTGCGAGGGGCTGTGGAGCGCGACGAGGCGGGCGGATTCCGCGAGGATTTCGGCACCGACTCCGCGGAGCGTGCTGCACAGGGTTTCCGGCAGTTCGCGCAGGTGATCTTCGCTCACGGTGAGGGCTGCGCGCAGCTGTGCCAGGCAGGCTGGCAAGGCCTTCGAGGCCAGGAGCGCCTCAAGGCCGAGCTCGGGCTCGGGCTGACGCGGGGCCCCATCGACCCTCCAGGCGAGACGCCGTGCTTCGGCCGGCTCGGCCATGCGCAGGTGGTGCACCAAGACGGCGGACATGCGCCTGCTCCTGAGGTCCGAAGCCCGCGGCCGTCCCTTGGTGCCGTACAGGTCGCACAGGTCGTCGCGGATCTGGAAGCCGACTCCGATCCATTCGAGGGCCAGAGCCGAGGCGCGCCGATCCTCTGGGCTGGCACCGGCCAGGATCAAGGGCAGATCCAGGGCCAGAGCGAACAACTTGCCGGTCTTGAGCCGCGCTAGTTCCTCGTAGGCGGCGGTTGACCAGTGTTCGATGTCGGGCGGGGCGGTGTCCATGCGTTGGCCGTCGGCCAGCATGGCGACGCAGCGCGACATGGAACGCGCGACTTCGCCGGTGGCCTGGCAGGGCCCCTGTGCTGCTTCCGCGAAGGCGGCCGCAATCATCGCGTCGCCGAGCAGCAGCGCGGTGTCCTTGTCGAAGCGCTTCCAGACGGTTTCGTGCCCACGGCGCGCCACGTCGGCGTCCTGCAGGTCGTCGTGTACCAAGGAGGCGTTGTGCAGCAGCTCCACCGCCGCGGCGGCGGGCAGCACGTCGTCCACGCGCAAGCCCAGGCTGAGACCGCCCGCCAGCGCGAGGCGGCCGCGCAGGCGCTTGCCGCCGCTGGTGAGGTGGTAGCGCCCCGCCTGACTGATGCCCGGGGATTGATCGAGGGCCGACTTCAGGCGCTCCTCCAGCGCGTCCATCCAATCCTTGGATGCGTGCCAGGCGTTGCGATCCTCGCCCTCCGGTAGGGTCTCGAGCGCACGCGAGAGCACGCCATCGGGTGTTCGGTCGTCAAGGGAGATCATGGCGCACGGGCTCCTGGATGCGGCGGGAGGAGAGGGGGGACGGCCCGGCGCGAGGGGTTTTTGCCGAGCCGTCCCTGCGATCGAAGATCGCTTGGTGGATAGCTCAGGCCGCCTTTAGGCTCACTTCCGACTTGGCCCGGGCGATGTTGTAGATCACCAGACCGAAGCCAGCCTTGGCGGTGATGTCCGCGATCGTGTAGCCAACCTGCAACAGGGTCTCGCCCTGGGCTCCGCCGAGCCCGAAAATCGGGAACAGGTAGGAGATCGGGTAGAAGAGCCAGGTCACCAGGAGCACGTTGCGCGCCAAGGAGATCAGCCCGCGAACTTCCACGGACTCCTTCGCGATCACCGGACCGAGTTTCACGAACAGGGTTACCAGGATGTACACGAAGGGCACCATGGCCAGGACCCACCAAAGCCACTTGGTGCCGGCCACGTCGGAGATCTCACCGGGGTAGCCCAGTGCGATCATGAGGACGGCGGCGACGACCAGCTTCTTCAGCAGGCCACGGGCCTCTGACTTCGCCAGGGACAGCACCGCGATCAGCTCGACCAGCAAGAGCGGCACGGTCAAGAGCCAGTCGGCGTAGCGGTAGGCGTCGTTAAAACCGACCCCGCTGGGCACGAACTTGCCATCTTGGGCCATGTAGGCGCCGCCCCAGCTCTGCCAGATGCGCAGGTAGTGGTAGCCGGCGATGAAAACGACGATCGCGGAGACCAGCAGGGCCGGCCGAAAGCGGTGGTCGACGTGGTCGCGTGAACCCCAAAAGAACAGCCCCGCAGCGAACATGGCCGCCACGGTGAGGGAAAGGAGGTTGTGGACAAGCTCGAACTGGAGGGTGGAGAGTTCCATCGGTCGTGGGGGTGCCCGTCAGGGGGGTGGTGGAAACTGTCAAAACTGTCATGTTCCTAGAACGCTCGCCGAGCCTCTTCAAGGGCAATAAATGCCAATTTTATGGCTTAAGTCTGGCATTTTTGACCCACGGGGCCTATCTGTCCCCGATCCGCAAAGCTTGCAAAACGTGCACGACCACGACACCCTTTCCCCCCGCGACTTGGCGCTGGCTCTGGGCGTAAGCGAATCCTCGGTGCGCCGCTGGGTCGACCGGGGTGAGATACCAAGCCACCGCACCCGGGGCGGCCACCGCCGGATCGCCCTGGCCGACGCGCTCGCCTATGCCCGCCGGGCCGGCCTGCCCTGGCAGCACATCGAGTCTCCGGCCGGAGGTTTCCCGGCTCCCGGCAGCCCCGCCTCGATCGAAGCCCTCGAACGCGCCTTGCGCGCGGGGGACGAACGGGGCGGCCGTTCCTTGCTCCTGGCCGAGTACCTGGCCGGCCGGGGCGTCGCGGAGCTCTTCGACCTCTGGATCCGCCCGGCCATGGCCCAGATCGGCGAGCTGTGGCAGGGCGGGATGGAGGGCATTCTGGTTGAGCACCGGGCCACCGCGGTTTGCCTGGGCATCGTGCACCGCCTGGGCACCCTGCTGCCGACCGAGCGGGACCTCCGCGCCGTGGGCTGCGGTCTTTCCGGGGATCCGTACAGCCTGCCCAGCGCCATGGCGCGGGTTGTGCTTGAGTCCCAGGGTTTCCAGGCCATCGATCTGGGGCCCGATACGCCCCTGGCTGTGCTTGAGGAAGCGGTCGCGAAGTTCAGCCCGCACCTGGTGTGGCTGGCGCTGTCCGCCGCCCCGGACCCCAAAGAGCGGCGCAAGGAGCTGATCGGTCTTTTGGAGCGCCTGCCAGCGGGGCCGACCCTGGCACTTGGGGGCAGGGCGCTGCGCGCTTTGGACATCCCGCCGCACGAGCGCCTGCACCAGGCCGACTCGATGCGCGAACTCTCCGCCCTGGCGCTCGGCTTGCGCAGCGCCTCGAAGCCCAAACTCGGGGCCTGAATACGCACACTTGAACGGGCGCAGGTCTCAGTCGGTCCGCGGCGGCTGTGCGTCTGCGGCCGTGGCCCCAGCTCCCCGGCTCTGCTCGAAGAGTTAGGCGACCGCCAGGGCGAAAACCGCCGTGCCCGTGCCGATCAGGGCCTCGGTGTAGACTTCCGCGGTCAGCGCCAGGCGCAGGAACACCGTCACTAGGGCGAAGGCGAAGTTGCGGAAAACGATCGCGTAGTCGCGGGTCACGGTCAGTGAGGCCAAGACGATCAAAAGATCCGTGAAGATCAGGATCGTGTAGAAGACCTTGAAGAAGTCGAGGGACAGGATTCCGTCGGGGCTCTCGACCGTGAGATCGCCGAGCGCAAAGAAGGCTCCGGTGGCAACGAAGGCCAACAGAAGGCCCAGGCAGACCGCTTTCTTGAGCCCCACGAAGCGCTTCACATCCTCGGGATCTTTTGAGATCGGCGCGTGGCGCTGCAGGCGCCTGTAGGGGATCAGGAGCGCGAAGACGATCAGCGCCGAGAGTCCCAAGGAGGCCATGCGCAGCACGGTCTTTAGTTCGCCGCCCAGGGATATCGGCTCCGGCAGGTGGGGCAGCTGGTCGAAGGCCTTGCGCAGCAGGATCAGCGAGAAGATCTCAAGCTGCATGCCCAGGGAGGTGGCCACCGATTTGGCCAATCCGAACACCGCAAAGTGCCGCCAGACGGCGAAAGGCGGCCTAGGCCGCCGGTTGGGCCGTCCGGTTGGAAAGCGCATGAATCATCCGGGTTAGACCGTCGATTTCGTCCGCCGATAGGCTGCCAGCGCGGATGGACCCGCGCGTCGTTGTTCGGCGGCGGATTCGCCTCAGGCCCCGCGCAGCCGGGCGGCGGCCTGGGCCAGGGCTTGGAGCTTGCCCTCGGCGGCGGCCTGGGAGGCGACGGGATTGTCCGCGAAGGTGGCGAAGCCGCAGTCGGCGGTCAGCCACAGGCGCTCGGAGCCGAGCTGAAGGGCGGCCGCTTGGGCGCGGGCGTGGATCGCATGCACCGTTTCGACCGCGGGGTCTTTGGGGTTCACGAATCCGAGCGCTAGGCGTTTCGACGCCGGCAGTCGGCGCAGCACCTCGAGGTCTCCGGCGCGCGGAGTGCAGGCTTCGAGGAACAGCGTGCCCACCGGCGCCCGCGCCAGGTAACCCATCAGCGGATCGTAGGGGCCGCTCAGGGCAGCGCTCTCGTCCGGCGTCCAGTTGCCCCGGCAGACGTGCAGGCCCAGGCGCTCCGCGGGACTGCCTGAGGTCACCGCGGCGAGCAGTTCTGCGGCGAAGTCGAGCTCAGCGGCGGGCTCGCCACGCTCGCCCAGGGCGCCGCACATGAACGAGCGCTGGCGCGTGGGCTTGCCGAAGACCACTTCGCTCAAGACCGGCTCGTCGAACTGCACCACGGCCACGCCGGCTGCGAGCAGCTCGGCCAGCTCGGCACGCAGGATCTGAATCACATCGGCGGCCAAGGCATCCCGGGTCCGATAGGCGCGCTCGGAGACACACTCCAGCCAAAGGGTGCGGGTCAACAGGTACGGCCCCGGCAAGGCCACCTTGATCGGCCCGCGGTGGATCGAGGCCAGAAAGTGCGCCTCGTGGACGGCCAAGGGCTGGGCCCGCCCGATGCGTCCGAAGACCGCCGGATGGCGCACCTTCTCGGCCGGCACATCGAGGGCGCGCAGCTCGCGCGCGAACTCCTCAGGATCCTCGACGTAGGGCAAAAGGTCCGTGATCGGGATCAGTTGGCAGTTTTCGAGCTTGGCGCCCACGAAGCTGGCGTAGCCGTCGCGGCGCTGCTCGCCATCGCTCAGCACGTCGGCCCCGGCGCGCTGCTGGGCCGCGGCGCACAGGCGCACAGCGTCGTCGGCGGCGCTTTCGAACTCGGCTTCCGCCAGGCGGCCTTCCAGGCGCTGGTGCAGGGCTTCCATCAGCCAGCGCGGGCGCGGCCACGAGCCCACACCTAGCACGGCGAAGGGCGGGATCGGCGGAGCTTCGCGCGGCCCGAGGACCGGCGCGCTGGCCGCGGGCGACTGCGGCTCGGCGGACACCGATGGCCGTGGACCAGGAGCCGGGGCCGCGCCCTTGGAAGCGGGCACGGAGCCCGCCTGGAACGGCCCCTTGGAGATCAGGAAGCTGCGCTGGCGGCCCTGCTTGAGGAACGAAACCAGCTCGTTGCCGGTCAGCCGGCACCAGGCGGGCAGCTCCTCGTCCACGGAGATCTCGGTCGAGCGGAGTTCCAGGAGCTGCCCGCGCTCGAGCGGATCGATGTGCTTGCGGATCTGGAGCAGCAGGCCGTTGCCGCAATCCAGATCACCCCCGTCGAAAGCCGTGTGGGCCCGGTGGGGGTGTTCGAGGTCCATGGACGTTGCGGGCTTGGCCGGGTTCGCCTGTCCGGCGATCAGTAGGAGACCGAAGGCGATCCGTCGCTCAACCACTCCACGAGCTTGGCCCCGCCGACGATCTTGGCGCCGGGGATCAGCTTGGATTCATCGAGCCCACGCTTCTTGAAGCATGGCGAGCAGACATAGATCACGCCGTCGGCGCCGACGAAGTTGGTGATCAGGTCTTTGAGGGGCGCAAAGCCCTCCTCGTGCATGTCGTCCGCATAACCCTGGACCGCCAGGCGCACGCCTTCGGTCGACAGGAACACCATGGTCGACTTGTCGGAGCCGGCCGCCGCACTGGCGATCACGAAGGCCACCGTGGCCTTGTCCTGGTTGTCTTTGGCGGAGTTCAATGAAACGCAGAATTTGCCGGCCATAGGGGCGTCCTTTGGAGCTTGTGCTGGGGAGCTGTTGGGGTCTTTGGGACCGCCGTGCGAACGATACGGGTTGAGTCCTGGATGAGCGCAGGGAGCGCTGATGGCTGCGAGTCCTGGGCGACCCGACCGGTCAATGCGGGGCCCGCCGGATCCAATAGTGCGGAGGGCTGGCCGCCACCAGGGCGTGCCCGGTCATACCACACCAGGCAGGCAGGTCCTCCGGGGCGCCCGGATCCCGCGCGACCAGCTCTAGTACCTGCCCGGGCTCCAGTCTGCGGACCCGCTGTCGCAGCAGCACCACCAGCTCGCCGCAACCCATGTCGCCCGCGTCCCAGCGGTCGTGGACCTCTTCGTTGGACGGCTGCATGCCCACAGCATAGGAGCGCACCGCCGGGACGGCGGAGGCGACACTTTGCGACCACGGGCGTCCCTTGTTGACCTGTTCAAGGTCGCCTGTGGATCCCGCGGCCGCCAAGCACCACCAGGCGACGACTTGGGCTCGTCTGCTCGAAAACCTGATGAATAACCCGGGCTAGCGCTCGTCCAGAAGCTCGCGGTAGAGCGCCTCGTAGGCGGCGACCATGTGGGCGGCGAGGAAGCGCTCGCGCACGCGCGCGACGCCACCCGCCCCCAGACGGGCTCGCAGCGCCGGGTCTGCGACCAACCGGGCCAGGGCCGTGCCTAGGGCGTCGGCATCATCGGCCGGCACCAGGAGCCCGCTCTGGCCGTCGATCACCGCCTCCCCGAGTCCCCCGACGCGGGTTGCGAGCAGCGCTCGGCCCGCGGCCATCGCCTCGAGCGCCGCGACACCGAGACCCTCGCGCCGGGCCGGCAGCACCGACAGTTCGGCTGCGGCGAGCAGGTCGCCGACGTCCTCGCGCCGGCCGAGCAAAAGGAGCCGCACCCCGGTCGCTCGGGCGCGCTCGGCGAGCGCCTCCCGCTCGGGCCCCTCGCCCGCGATTGCGACCACCAGTTCGGGTCGCGCCGCGCGCGCCGCGGCTTCGACCAGCACGTCGAAGCCCTTGCGCCGAATCAGGGTGCCCAGCGATACAGCGAGCACGTCCCCGGCGCCGACGTCCAGTTCGATGCGCACCTCGTCGCGCCCGCGCGCCGCCCGCACGCGCGCGGGGTCGATACTGCTCCAGATCGTGCGCACGCGATCCTGCGGCACGCCGCCCTCGGCAAGGCACTGCGCCACGGCGGGCGAGATCGCGACAGTGCGTTTCGTCAGCCGCTCGTGCACGAGGCGCGTGCGCCAGCCACGCCGGACGCGGCGATCCATCCGGCGAGTGGTCAGCGCCGGCACGCCCGCCAGCAACGCGCCGAGGCCGCCGAGCCAGGTCGCGCGGCCGGTGTGGAGGTGCACCAGGTCCGCGCCGAAGCGCCGCGCCGCAGCCGCCAGCCGCACCGGCGCGAGCAGCGCCAGGTCCGAATCCATCGGCACGCGAAACACATCGAAGCCGCGCCCGAGCGCGTGCGCTTCTGCCGCGCTGTTCGGCGGGCAAGCCAGTGCCTGGCGCCAGCCGAGCTTGCGCAGGCCCTCCATCAATAGGAACACCTGCACCTCACCGCCCGAGAATCCGCGCTCGGCGTCGATGTGCAGCACGGACGGTAGGTCGAGCATCGAAGGGCGGGCCGGTCCCGGAACATGGCCGTCGGCTAATGCGCGACCGATGCTATCAAGACCCGGCGTTGCGCGAGCGCGGCTCCCGGCGCTGCACTCAGGCTGCGGCCAAGTCGCATACTTGTGCCCTGCTGGTCGCAATCGAGGCGACCTCGGCGTGCGTCGCTCGCGCAGCTCCACAGCGCGGCCAAGATGCACGTCGGCCGGGTCATCCAGCCAAGCGCGCTGTGGTGATGGACGTCGTGGTACCCGTCGAAGAAGGGAACGAAGTGCGCTTGCGCGTCCTCGAGCGAGCCGAAGCCTTCCGGGTAGCTGGGACGGGACTTCGCGGTCTTGAAGTGCGCTTGCGAGCGCGACCTGGCCAAGGGCGATGTCCTGCTGCGCGAGTGCTGCCCGGATCAGCTTAGAAGCGTGGGCTGCGCTCGCGCGACGTGCAATCATTCCGCCGACGGCGTGGCGCTGGACCCCGCGGCCACGACTGGGGTCGGACGCGACCCGCAGCGTGCGCGTTTACGCCTAGGCGCGAGCGCGAGCCATCACGCTGGGCGCGCCCGTGGCGGCGGAGGGTCGCCCGGCGCTCCAGCGCGCAATTCGCGTTCGGCGTCCTCCAGAACGTCGATCATACGGCCCATCGTTGCGTCGAATCCATACGACTCGGCGCGCGTCCGTGCCGCGGGTCCAGCGACACGCCGTCGGTCCGTGTCACACCACGCGAGGAGGCTCTTGGCGAGCGCCGAAGGATCGCAGTCGGCTTCGAGCACGTCGCCCTGCACTCCGCGGTCGATCAGCTCGGAGGCGCCAGCATGGTCGGTGGTGATTGCCGGCGTGCCGCACGCCAGGGACTCAAGAACGGTGAACGCAAAGCTGTCGTACCAGGTCGGCAGCACATGCACGTCGGCGGCGGCGAGGCACAGTTGGGGATCGCGGCGCTCGCCGTGAAAGCGGACGCGGTCGCCCAGCCCGAGCTCGGCGGCGAGCGCCTCGTAGCGCGGCTGAGTCGAGTCGCGGCCGACGACGGAGAGTCGCGCGAGCGGCTCCCGGGCCGCGACCTCGACGAAGGCCCTCAGCAGCCGCTCCAGGCCTTTGCGCTCGAAGCCCCTGCCGAGGAAGAGGAACAGGATCTCGCCCGGCGAAGCCCCAAGGACACGGCGGTGCTCGGCGCGCTGCCGGGGGTCGATCGGACGGAAACGGGCGAGGTCGACGCCGTTGTAGATGATCTTGAGCGCTTCGCGCGGGATCCCGTAGCGCGCCGCGAGGTCGTCGCCGACGAGCCGCGAGTTCACGATGACTTTCCGGTACGCGCCCGGCGCGTAGGCGCGGCGCTCGATGGCGACCGCGAGCCGGTCCTTGAGCGCGTGCAACGGCGGGATGATGCGCGACCTGCTCGTCTTTGCGCGGCGGACCTGTTCGATCCAAGTCGTGTGGGATCCGCCGCTGCAGCGGATGACGTCCTGGCTCCAAGTCCTCCCGAGCGAGTACACGAGGTCGTAGCGCCCGGACTGCACGTGTCGCTTGACGGCGATCGCGAAGGCCCACATTCGCCACGCGCTGCCGATCACGGGGCTCTTCAGCACATGGAAGCGGATCGCCTCGTGCGACGGCTCCACGTGCGAACGGCAGACGATCGTGACCTCATGGCCGCGTAGCGCGAGCCGGCGCGAGACCTCGTCTAGCACCCGCTCGGTGCCGCCCACTTGGGCGTGCCGCAGGTGCACGAGGGCGATCTTCATCGTCGTCAAGAGCCTAGTGTCCCGCTCCTCGAAGTGGCAATCGAAACTTGACCCACCCGACGATCGAAAACCGACCCACAGCCATGCGCGGTACAGAGGATCTCCGCGTCCTAGCCCGGGTTTTTTCATCAGGTTTTCGAGCAGACGAGCCCAAGTCGTCGTCTGGTGGTGCTTTGCGGCCGCGGGATCCACAGTCGACCTTGAACAGGTCAACGAGGGACGCCCGTGGTCGCAAAGTG
>ENA-ORBV01004547-ORBV01004547.1-microbial-mat-metagenome-genome-assembly--contig:-NODE-4547-length-26465-cov-6.372253_pt1 | contig 26465 bp, 21 predicted proteins | sample MGYA00237777_ERZ505514 | MGnify/ENA primary metagenome ERZ505514 (study PRJEB26160, sample SAMN06269048) | microbial mat metagenome | isolation source: Oligotrophic lake microbial mat | place...
TAACCACCTCTGTCGAAGGCGGATTTTATGCGATGTTTTAAGCGGAAGCTAGAACCGCCTCTACGACTTGGTTACGGTTTACGTCTGGGTTTCGCATAAGCGTCTCGCGGACATACTAACTAGTTTCGCACAAGACCGAAATATTTTACGCCCCATAGATCCCGACAATAAAGGCTATAAAATCGTCGAGGCCGCTCCCAGTTTTTCAAATATACCCGCCCGCTTTGCTTGGACAGATCCGATGACTGGAATTGCCAGCTCCCCCGGTGAAATCTACGGCAAGGGCGAAGTCCTTATGCAGCTCGAGTTAGATCCAAAAAAAATCAAGTCTGTTTATGCTATTCAAGGGCTCGTCGAACATATCACAAATGACTCGGACGCCAAAAAAGCGCAAGCCGCCGATCTCGTATTCTTTGAAATGTTTCAAACCACTCAACTGGGAGAATATTATCGCACGTATCAAGAATGGATCATCTTAAATCAAAAGATAATTAAAAAAATTGTCGTTGATCCGAAGATTCTCATACCGATTCTTAAAAAGAGTCTTATTGAACTCGACCGCGTCGATAAAAAGGGAAATCCTGTTAGGTACCCAGAAAGTAAGATCCATAACGTACGCGCCGACCTACCAAATTCCCAAAAAGATTTTTTAAAAGGACTGATACAAAAATACATCCGCAAACACGCGCCGGTTATCGAAAAGCAACTTCAGAAGCTGAATCTGAATCTTCCTAAAAGTTGCCCTAGCAATTTTCTACTCTAAAATTTTCCTGGCAATAGGCTATTTTTGAATAGACACTACTACCGACTTTAGACTCTCGTTGTTGCTAGTATCAAAAGCAGTGACTGCAAAGTAATAAATCTTACCTGCAGTCAAGTTAGATATCACTTTGCTGGTTGCGGGAGCCATAACAGTGATCGGCGCGAATTTGCTCCAACTGCCGTTAACGTCTGAGTAATATATAATGTACCCGGCCAAATCGGCTTCTTGGTTTGGGGACCAACTTAGTGTTGCAGATACGGTCCCTGGTGTCGTCGTAGTATACGCAACTGTAGGATCAAAGTTCGTAGAGTCACAACCCCACTCAGTTTTTCTGTTGACGACAAAATCAATAGTTTCGCTGAGCGCAACAGTTGTAGTGACATCATAAGTAAGTCCCGTGGTATTACCGTTCGCGAGTGTGTTTGTCCATAAGACTGTAGCTCCCTTTTTGATAGAGATATTTACACCATCACCACAAGTTGAGCTTGCATCAGACACTCTACCAGTGATTCGAACACTTCCGCCTTTGGGCGCGGTCCACCGGCGTACAGCATCGGCGACGTTGCCTGGATGGGCGCCATTACTATATATTCGCAAGTAAGTCTCTGGGCCCTGCCACAGGTTCGCGGCAGTATCGAAAGTCATATTGGCGCCAGCAGAAGTTCTATAGGTCCACTGCCGACAACCCTGAATTGTCGAAAAGTCGACAGAGGCGGTGTACACGTCGGGATTTGCTGGGACTGGGCAAGTGGTTGGCGCAGCGGCCATCCGTACGCTCCCCACGCTCTGCACAGCCCTCTGACAAAAGTTACCAACTAACGTGATTGGTGACTCTCCCTCTCCCTGTTCGGAAGCGTGATTTAATAAAAGCTCGCCTTCGAACCGGTCAAAAATAGAGCCAGAACATTTTAGGTCTACTTGTCCGTTTTGCGTGAGATCTATAGATCCGTTGCAATCATGATGTAAACTCGAAAATAAAATCGTAGATTCACTTGTCTTTATTTCACCGATACAAGTAACGGGGTTCTTGGAGGCAAAGATATTTTCACCAAAAACTAAATCAGTACAACTCCCTAACAAGAAATCATTTCCCGCCCGAGTGTAATTAAGACTTAAAGCCAACGGAGATTTACATTCCTGTGTAGATATTCTTTCTTGTCCTGGCAGCTTTGAGAAAACTACCTTAGCAGACTTTGAACCGTCACACCCTGCTATCGACAAAAAAACCACTAGACAAAATAATGCCTTAAAAATTTTTCTTTGATTGTACAAGCTATACACTCCTTAAGAAAAACCTAGAGCAATACAATTTCTGCGCCAAAAAACGAAAAATCGCTTCTAGGCAGTTAGAATCAATAGAAGGAGTTTAAAGCACCCAACTTCTTGTCGAACTTATTATATGTATAAAATAAAGCGATAGACCGCGAGACAATTTACGCGCGAAGTGACAATTTATAATACTGGGAGCGACCCTACAATAAATTCGGGCTGTGTCAATGCTCTATCTCAGCTTTATACAACCGGCTAGGCTTAGACACATCATCGGCATCGTCGACTAAAAAGATAGACTTTCCGTCTAAAACTATTCCCTCGAGCTTTGTGACCGGTTCAAACTCTGTCATTAAAACAGCCTTACCTTGTTCGAGGCGAAATAAAACACTGCCATGGACTTTACCGTCGGAAAAACTATTTTTATTCCCCTCAGCTGTTGCCAATGCCATCGCACCAGAAGGTCCCATCACAGCATCGGTAAAACTGAGGCCAACGCCCGCCAATTTTTCAAGACTTAGTTTTTCGAATTCGATATTCATATCCCAATTTCCCGATTTGATAGCTTTCAGCCAATCTGTGAAAACTATTTTGAAAATCCCGTTCACCATGATTTTGCCACTGCCGCGCTGAAGGAGGTGTAACTTTTGATCTTTAACAAAGATACCCTCAAAATTGAGATCGTCGACGTAGGCCTTTAACTTTATTCCTAACGAAGAAATATCAAACACCTGGGGCTTATCCAACTCGCCTTGGTCAGTCATGGGAACCAAAACACCTGCCATTCGCCTTTTTTTTGAAGCCGATGGCCACGCTACTAATGCCCCAAAGGGGGGATACTCTTTTTCGCTCAGTAAAAGTAATGATTCAAAATCGGGCTTCATTTTTTTTCGCTCTTTGGGATCAGCCGGAAGCTCACCCTCCATAAGGCGGTAACTTGTTAAAAATTTTTCAGACTCACGAAACGAAAAAAGAAAAAACTCATCATCAGCAATGACAAAAAAACGGCCCCCTTTTTTGACGATACCACTGGCCGCTGTCACATAGGCTGGTCGTCCTGCCGACAACGGTTTTTCGAGCAAAAGCTCGCGCTCTACTCTGAGTTTTGTTTTAGTCATGGAGCACCTAGTGTATTTGTGATCCATTTAATAAAAGCCGTCTTCTTGGCTGTGAAAGGCGCATATCGCGCCTTTAGATCAAAGTACTTAGAGCGCTTGATGACACTCTTACTATGACTGAAAACCAAGAAACTGTGATGACCATGGTAGTGACCCATGCCACTTTCACCGACACCGCCAAATGGTAGGTGAGGGTTTCCGATATGCGCTAATACATCGTTAATACAGCCGCCACCAAATGCTAGGTTGTTCTGAAACAACTTTTGATGGGAAATGGATCGCGAAAATAAATAAGCCGATAGCGGCTTAGGGTATGTGTTAATTTCAGAAAACGTTTGAACCAAATTTTTATAAGTCATTACAGGGAGTATTGGACCAAAAATTTCCTCTTTCATAACAGCATCGGTCCAAGAAATGTTTTTTAAAATAGTGGGTTCAATAAAAAGATCTTGAGAGTCGTGCCTTCCCCCAAAATAAATTTTTGAAGGCTCAATAAGTTTTGTCAGTCGATCAAAATTACGTTTGTTTATGATTCGGCCATAGCTATCACTGTTTTGAGTATTTTCGCCAAATTGCATTTGAATTTGCTGACGCATTTTTTCAAATAGTAGTTCTGATACAGATTCATGTACTAAAAGATAGTCGGGACCCACGCAAGTTTGACCAGCGTTAATGAGTTTGCCCCAAATAATTCGCTTGGCGCTTAAATCGAGGTCGGCGGTCTCGTCGACTATTACCGGGCTTTTGCCGCCAAGTTCTAGTGTCACTGGTATAAGATTTTTTGCTGCCGCCTGCATGACGATTCTGCCCACCATAGTACTGCCGGTAAAAAAAATATGATCAAATTTGAGATCCAGCAGCGCCGTGGTCTCGGGAATTCCACCTTCAATGACCGCTATGTATTCCTGCGCAAAAGTTTCAGCAAAGATGTGACTTAAAGTTTTTGCAGTTTCAGAGGCTAGCTCTGAGGGCTTAATCAGAGCACAGTCACCTGCGGCAATGGCGCCAACGAGCGGGGCAATAATTAGCTGGAGAGGGTAATTCCAGGGACCAATGATGAGGACAATGCCGAGAGGATCATAAATTATTCGGCTCCGCGAGGGCCACAAAATCAAGGGCGCCCTCACTTTTTTTGGCTTCATCCAGCAAGATAGGTTTTTTTTAGCCAGACGAATTTCTTCGAGACAGATGCAAAGCTCGGTCATCCAAGTTTCATGAGCCGATTTTTTGAGGTCTTGACCGAGTGCCTTGACAATACCGTTTTGGTTTTTAAGAAGCATCTGTTCTAGCTTCTCCAGCATCTGTAGACGGAATTCTTTGGAACGAGTTTTATTAGAAGCAAAAAAAGTCTTTTGCTTTTTAAAGATCTCTGAAGTGGACTCAGATGATTGATCGCTAGTCATTACCTCTAAGTCGATAGGAATTTTAAAGTGGAGTCAATCACTCTCTTTCTACTTACCCCTGAAAAAGAAAAGCCAAAGAAATACAACTAAAATTCCGGGCACTCCCATGAAATATAGCAGTATCGGAGCAGCCACTCTTCCACTGACGTTATCTACCATTGTTTTTAAATTTTTCATTTGGTTTGTCCTTTCAAATTTATTTAATGTTGCCGATTGTCGCACTTTTATAACTAAAAGCAAAACAAGTGCCAAATTTGTTCACGGACAATTCCTGCCAGAACGAATAGAGGAAATTTTGGGTTACCTTTGTGACTTCCCTGGTGCAATTTGTCCCAAACAAAAGGCTTTAGCTAACTGAATATTCAATCGGTTTGCAGGTGCCGCTATTAGTTGCCTGATCGGCACAGGCCGTTAGGCCCACTAGTAAATCTTCGCACGCACGAAAAACAATAAAATCTGTTGGCTTATTTAGAGGGGTGCCTACTCGAATCTTTCCGCTTTGATCAAATTCAATATTCATGAAAATATTAAAAGTCGTCGAGATCAGTTCGAAGTGCCGATTGAAAGGAGCAAATGCGCTACTGAGATTTTGGTGACAGCTGGGATGATAATCTTTGGTTTTTGAAAGCATCTGAAACATCTGTAGGCTGCACGGAGTAACTAAGAAATCGTTTCGGCCACAGGTGTCCTCGATTATGTCAAGAAGTGGCAGCCCTGCATTTGAAAATAAGGTGTGGCCTTTGCTGAAAAGCAAAGTCTCGTTGTAATCAATGGTTCGACCAGATGAAAGCGCATCAAGCGGTCGCGTTTGCGAAAAACAAAAAAGATCGGCTACTTGAAGCCCGGTTGGTGAACGGACAGTGAGCTCGTCATTTTTACTAAGGCGAAAGCTCGTTCCAGATTGGGGGTTAATGCAAGTTGGCCTCAAGGAGATTTGTTCTCTTGTTTTATAAATTGAAAAGGGCACTTCCATGACTCAGGATTTTCGCGCCCTGAGTATTGAATCGACTCCCAAGTATCTCCATGCGCAAGTACCATGGGATTGACCGAACCTTGGAACATCAGCTCGCGCTGCCGAATGGTTTTGACCATGGCGGCATAGGTTCCCTCGTTTTCAAATTTTTCAAACTGCGAAAAGGCATTAAAAACCATTGCGGGACGTGAAAATCTTCGGGCCAAGCGCGAGCTTTGAGGATGTAACCCAACCACAAAAAGTTTCTCGCCATTCAAACTTAGACAAAACAAAGGGTCTTTAGGTTCGACTGAACTATTTTTACCCCAATCAAACGGTCGATCCTCTTCAGATGACAGCAGAGATAGTTCTCGCCAGAATTTTTCTTCAAATTGGGTTTCGCTATCAGGCCTTTGATTGGTGTCGGTAAAAACGGCCCAAAAGCTCAAATAACGAGATTGTGTGGAACTCTGCAATTCTAAAAAATTTAATAAATCACCGCGCAGTTCTTGCCAGTTATTAAGGGTTCCAAATCTTCCGTATTCTCCGACCAAATAGTCTTTTCGTACTACCGATTGAATGGCGGCGACACAAGGATAATTTTTTTGCAAGATAAATGCACGAATCTCATTGTTGATTTCTTTCATACTACTTTCCAGCGGCGTGCATTTAACAATCAGACGAGGCGCTTAGCATAATTTAAAGCTAAGCAACCTCAATCTGAATGGGAATCAGCTAGTAGGACTTCGGTAAGTCACTCTTAAGGTCCATGTCTTTTTCTTTACGTCTGCTAAAATACTCATTGCTATCACTCTTAGCTTCACCAGTCGAAGCAATGTCTTCGGCTCCGGTGCGCTCAAGACATTCCTTGGCTCTCGAAGCTTCGTCCGAGTCGTCGGTATGAACTGAAAGTAGAAGACCACCATTTTTAACAAAACCTTCGTACCGTTTAGCTTCGTACTCAGGCATACCTAGGCCAATCAGGGCACCACTCACTCCTCCGATTGTTCCGCCAACTCCAGCTCCAGCCAATGTCGCTACGATGGGTCCAGCGGCTATCAATGGCCCTATACCTGGGATAGCTAGTGCACCAATACCTGCAAGTAAACCAAGAGTACCTCCAATGAGGACCCCAGCTCCAGCTCCGGTGGCACTGCCTTCGGGTGCTTTTGTACCCTTAACATGCGCAAAATTTTGTGACCCTCTTTCGTCAGGCAAAAGAACAGATATATCTGAAGTCATAAAGCCATCGGCCTTAAGAGCATCTACGGCCTCCTCTACTTCAGTACGTGTTTTATAAACGCCAAGTACGGCAGTGTTTTTTCCACTCATAAAATTCTCCTTTAAAAGGTTGGTTGTTTTACTCTTTTACGATCGCCATTTCATTGTTTACGTTTGAAGCGCCAGCAAATGAACGCGCACTTTTCAAAATACTATTTTCTTCATCTTGGGAACGGACCGGACCTTTGACAGTTACTTTACCGTCTACTGTAATGATTTTAACATTTTGCCCATACACGGAGAGATCTTTGATTTTCATTAAGTCTTCTCGGATGCGGCGAGTAAGTTCTGTGTCACCTTCGCTATTTGATTGTTGGTCAGCCGTTAATGCATCGGCAGAGCGATCCCGTTGGTTAACTTTACTGTTGTCAGATTTACTGTTGGCAGAATCTTTGCCGGCAAATGAGGGAGAGCTCCATAGCGCCAACGACAGTATTGAAACTATTAAACCAAATTTTTTAATTAACATCATGCTCATAAATTCTCCTTGTTAGTGTTTATTTTCTTCGCTCAAATAGCGCGACAAAACCAGTTGCTCGCACTAATGTTTGCAATTCCAAGGCCAGCCTCAGTTCAGCTTTTGACGATTTCAGTAATTCTTTGAGGCGTTTTGAATCGTTAAATTTTAATCAATTGAGGCGTTTTGAATCGCTGAAGGAGTAGTCACACTAAAAAGACGGACTGAATTAGATTGGTCTCCAGCTGTTGAGTTCTTTCGATAATTTATCTAGTGCAATCTTTAATTCTTTAAAATTCTCTTCTGCATTTTCGAATACTTTGTTGTGACCCATTTCCTCAAGTTTCGCCGCAAGAAGTATCGAGGGTTTCGCGCAAAAGTTTAAGACTACCCCCTTCAAAGTGTGGGCTGCCATTTCAAGTTCAGCCGAATTTTTTGATTTGATCGCCAACTCGATTGCCACAATCTGCTGAGGGAGCTCCCTGTGAAAACTTGCTATGATTTCATTTGCCAGAGAATCCATTCCTTGAAAGTTGGCTAGAAATGCCTCGCGATCAAAAGCAAAAGAAGTTGCGGATGATTTTTTGTCAGCAGTCATGTCCTACGCTTTACGCTTTCTCTCAAGTTGAGAAGTGCTCACCTTCTTCAGGGTTTCAACAAGAGCACGAATAGTAATGGGTTTACTAAGAAAGCCATCCATCCCGCTCTCGTAACAACGATCTATATCTTCTTTCATGGTACTAGAAGTGAGTGCTATAATTTGAGGGCGCTGCGACTTTTTGTACTTGGAATTAATTTGCTTCGTTGTTTCAAAGCCATCCATCTCGGGCATGTGGCAATCCATTAAAACAAGGTCATAAAAATGCCGCTCTAGCAACGCTAGTGTCTCTTTACCATTGGCTGCGACATCAGCATGGTAGTTTAAATTCTCCAGTAGCCCAACAGCTACGAGCTGATAGGTGCGATTGTCTTCTGCAATCAAAATGCGAAGGGGATGCTTACTTCCCATTTCGGGATCAAAGATAGCAAACGGATTTGTCGGAGTTTCCGACTCGGCAGCCTTACTTTCTTGAGCTAGAAAAGTGAAAGTGAAAACCGATCCTTGGCCGACTTCACTTTTTACTTCAATCGTGCCGCCCATCTTCTCACAAAGTCCTTTGCTGATCGCTAAACCCAAACCTGTTCCCCCAAATCGTCGCGTGGTTGAGGCGTCTACTTGAGAAAAAGAGAGAAAAAGTTTATTCTTTACTTCTTCGGGAATGCCTAGGCCAGTGTCTTTGACTGCAAATTTAAACTTGAATGTCTTGCCGTCAAGGGCTGTTGCCTGAGACGAAATTTCGACGCGTCCAACATCGGTAAATTTGATAGCATTTGCGATGAGGTTTATGAGAATTTGTCTAAATCGTGTTACGTCTCCTACCACCCAGGATGGAACGTCGGATTCGTGAACATATGAAAGTATAATTCCTTTTTCTGAGGCTTTTGTATCTAGAAGTTCAACGACCTCATTGACAGTCAAGTGTAGTGCAAAGGGATGCATTTCAAATTCCACCTTGCCGACTTCGAGCTTTGAAAAATCGAGTACGTTGTTGATGAGCTCAAGCAGCGAATTCCCACAGTTTTGAATGATCTTTAACCGTTCAACCCCCACGGGGTCTGTGACGGAACTCAAGAGCAGATTGGACATCCCGATAATTCCATTCATTGGGGTGCGAATTTCATGACTCATGTTTGCCAAAAACTGCTTTTTAGCTTGATTGGCCCTGATGGCCTCGTCTCGAGCAATTTGAAGGTCATGAGTTCGATGTGCTACCTCTGACTCGAGATTTTTAGTATTCAGATATAGTTCTCGACTTTTGCTCTCGAGCAAGGACTCCGCCTCCTTAAGAGCCATCTCAAGTCTTTTTATTTTTCGCTCTAAAAGGGGTTGATTTGTTTTCATCCTAACTCCGACTTAGTGTGAATGTTCGAGACAAGGGGGGGCCTGGAGGACTTTGAGTTACAATATTAATGTCCTCTTTGAAAAACTTCACAAGCCCTTCCGCAAGTCCTTGTGCCAAATCAGCAAAAGGGCGCGCCGAGCGATATTCAATTACGAGTTCCTTTTGGTCATGTGTTTTAGTGATAAAAATCGGAAGTTCCGCGTCGGGATAGAGTTTTTTCACTTCGACATGTATGTGGTCATTAAGCGACTTTAGAAATTCAAACGAGTCTTTTACGTTAAAAAAAATGGGATACCCTTTAGCAAAAACAGGGATGAGACTGCGGCCGAACTCCTTTACTAAATCAGCAGCTGGAATTTTAGTCTTCTTACTTAGACTAAGAACAAGCGTGATCAATTCATTGTGGTCGTAGGTTCCGACAGTAGTGTAGGCACCATTTGATTTGAGTTGGGATTCCTCAATTATTTCATCGACGGTTTCGTCACCAAATTTTCTCTCAACCATACTTATAAATTCTTTAAAAACAAGACCCTTCATAAGGCCAACTTTCTGAGATGTGTTAGTGTCTATATTTTCACATAGAAATGTCGGCTTTCTAAGAGCTAAGCTAGGTAATCTGATATTTGACTAGGCTAGAAAAAAAAGACGGTCTGGTCGGGGTTAACCAAAGATCCCTCGACAAGTCATGATCGGACTGGCCGGGACGACAGGAAGGGGTTTTCGCGAATTCTGGTAACCCATTTTTACCATCATCGTTTGAATATGATCTAAGTACTTATCTACATAGCTTTGTAAATGAAAACCATTTCGAATCGTCCGTTGAATCTGGCGCGCAGGGCCATCCAAGTTTCGATTGCTCTCTGCAACTCCAAAGGCACGAATTTCATTCAACGTCAAAGCAGTGACGATAGTACTTACATCTTTACTGTGCTGTTTTTGAATTTCCGTCAATTTGCTAAGATCTCGGCTTGTCATGCCTGACTCCAAGAGGTCTCTATTAACCAGCGAAATTTCCATATCTAGTTTTCGAAGTGAATCCGCATCAAGATCTAAATTAAGCAATTTGGTTAAATGTAAATGTTGATGTAAATCAAAATTGGCTTCTAGCTTGGCAAGTCGACTCACTCTCTCCTCGGCATCAAGTCTAGCATCTACTAGTATGGCTACCTTGTAAGGCGAAAGCAGGGCTTCGGCCTGAATGGATAAGCTATTCAATTTTGAATCCATTGTTTCCACGAGAATAGTTGTCATTTGCTCGTCATTAGGATTGACAAACATCAAAGCTCGTCCGGTGTGGTGAACGCCACGCACGAGTTGATTGAAAGTTTTGACCACGCCGACCCACATGTCTATGCACATGTCCCAGTTATTTCTTTGTTCCTCGGGAGTCATGCCCGCGAAGTTCATACCGTCTTTTTCAACAGTGGCGATATTGGGCCTCTCATTTCTTTTTGAATCTGCATTATCAGAGGATTTTGGCTTCAACTTATCATAGAAATTGTTTATAGCCTGCTCCCAACCCCCCAACCAGCGTGATTTTAAAACGTGAACATACTCGGTTGTGGGTTGAATAAACCAACTTGTCGCTGCATTTAAAATGGCAGCAAGTGGGCCGGCTTGAAAGGCTCCATAGATCGCGCCTCCAACCACGCCTCCAACGACCGCGGCGGAAGAAGCACTAAGGGCGGGAAGATCAAAGTAATAAGCGGTGTAGGCTCCAACAGCGCCCAGGACAATTACTCCCGCAGTAGCCGAAGCTCCTCGCAAATGACGACCGCTGAATAATCCTAAAGTGTTCTTGATAAAATTGGGATAACGCCCCAGATAAGCAACTTGTTCGGTGACGACCAAATTTTCAACGGTCCATTCGCCGATCGGTCTGGTGATTGTATTATTTCGCAGAGCTGACGTTAATTTTTTTTTGTTGATTTTATTAATGAAGGGAATCAGTTTTTTTTCTACAAAGCCTTTGTAAAGTTTAAAATTCTCGTCGGGTTCGTAATAGTTATGAAGGCGAATGGCATCGAGCATTAACGCTTGCGCGCCGATTTTCCAATCAAGGCTTTTGTCGCTGAAATTTTCGGGAAAATACTCAGCCACAGTTTTGGTATGCAGTTCTCTAACCCAAGCCGGTGCCGCTTTCATATCCCGCACCCTGTCAGCTGCTGTCGGAACTGTGGAAGCATCGAGGTCCTGTAGCTCCGGCGGGCCCTCGACACTTATTGCGCGAGCGGACCCCAAAATCAAAGCGAAATACAGGATACCTTTTAGGAATATGTACATATATAAAAAATACAGCAAACAGTATGCCGCTGAGATGAGCCCCTAAAACTCAGGTCCGAGCTAAACCATGTAAGTTTTATAGACAGCTGTCCCAATTTGCAGTTAAAGCCAGCCCGTTGAAGTATATGAGATTTGAAGAAGCCTTCTAACCTGAATCGGCTAGTACGAGAATTGCAATTAGCATAGAAATGCAAAATCGTAGAACCGTTGTTTTTCTGATGTTAATTTTGTCTATATCTAACGATTTATTTGCCAGACAATCGCAAAAGTCCATGAACATTGAACTGTTAAAGGCGGAAGCTTTTGCCCGGTGCCAAACTCCGTTCGTACGACCCGTGACTTACGCGGTGCCGATTCTTGACCCGCCTAGTGGCGGTGGCCACGATGCGGTCGGCATGGTTTTTCAAGAGGAACTCGCCGTCAGAACTAAGAATTTTTTAGAAAAAGACGGTTTTTATTTTTCACCAAGACCACGAGCAGCCGTTAACACCCTGCCCATGGAAATTTTCATCGATCAAAATAATACGGGTAGTTTTTCGCGAAAAACTTGGGAAGATGCTGATCCAGAATATTCATCGAGAACCATTAGGCCGCCTATCAATAAAAGCGAGATTCCCGCAGCCGGTCGCGTTTTAACAGAACTTATTATAGGACACAAATCCCCCATTGGCGATTTTCCGCAGCTCTTCGATATTCGCTCAAGTGCTTATGTTCGGTTTGCGGGTTATCCGCCCCAAATTACTGGCGCCTCTCTGCGCTTAGGTGCGCATGGACTTTTTGGCCTAAATGGAAAGAATGAATTCGGAGTTCCCGAGGACTTTCCGATTGTCAGATCGGTCTATGCTAAGGTCATCGATCAAAAGACGGCCAACGCGTTAGTATTGGTCGATAGCGAACTGTTTTGTAGTGCTATGAATATAGATATGGTTGAAGGCGAGAACGCAGATATGATCGTCGATAGCTATTGGTATACCCGCAAAGACTTCAAATGGAAAAACGACCCACACACAGGATTTATCGCCTTTAGTAGTATGGCGTGGAAAAACGAGAAGGCTACACCGTGGACAAGCGGAGACGAAGCTCATGACTCTGACATGATGACTGTTGTCTATAAAAATGGGCGTGTCGATAAATACTTGATCGAGCCACCGTCATCAAATCTGAGAATTCGCGACTTGACCAACCGATCAGGAAAGAAACCAGAAAAAAGTCCCATCAGCGAATGGATTTTGGCCAATGAGGACCGTAATCCTTCACACTATTCAGAGTTCCGTCATGCTTTAGGCCACACAAATTATAACCTTCGTGCCAGCTATAAGGTTACGATTTTAGAAAGCAGCGTTAAAACAGGAGTGAGTCTTTACGAGCAAGCCACAGACGGCGAATACGCTGATAATATTGTGGCTGTTTCTACCATTCGTCAAAATATTCAAAAAGCAACAAGTGTCGGCGACTTCGTTCGCTTCAAGTATAAAACAACGTCGTTTTTTCCCGACAAAGTGAAATTGAATCAAGTCGACGATTGCGATCCCATTCGGACAGCGCTTTCGCAACTTCCGTCTGAAGGCGGAGAGGTTTCTATCTCGGCGGGTTTATATAACTGTGCGAATCCGATCGTAATCAATCGGAGCAACGTGACTCTTAGGGGTGCTGGAGAAGACAAAGTTACGATTCGCCTTAAGGATTACAGCCATCGGCCTCTGCTCATTATAGGTGAGCCTGTGACGATCAGGGATTCCTATGGAAATTACGTGACGGCAAAAAGAGTTGAGAACATCGTTGTCTCTGGAATAACTTTTGACGGCAATCTAGCTCATCAAGACGTCACTAAAGAGTGTGGCGACTCCAACTGTGACGGCGATTCAGGGTCTATTCGAAACAATGGAATCACCATTCGTGGTGCCAGTCGCGTCTTAGTAGAAAATGTCACAACTCATAGCATGATTTCAGGCGGTATGGTCACCGAAAAATTCTGTACTGGTCTCATCGTGCGTAATTTTACATCTTACAAAAACTACTTTGATGGCTTTGCGGGATATGAAACCGAAAACAGCTTGTTTTATGATCTCTATTTACATAGCAATCGGGGTGCCGGAATTTCGATTGATATCAATTTTAACAACAACACCTTTCGCGATTCGACCTTGAAAGGTAATGGTGATGTGGGAGTTTTCGCTCGAGATCTTAAGGGAAATAAGTTTGTTCGTCTTGATATTCTAGACAGCGGAAACCACGGAGTGTTTTTGGCCCAGGCTGGGCATGCTAATTCTTGCGCTGTTGACAATACCTTTGATTCTGTGCGAATAAATGGGTCCAAGCGTTCAGGTTTTCGTCTCAATGACAGGTGCCACGGTAATCGCATTACGGGTCAATCTAATCTCTGCCATAACGCTGAAGGGGGCATCAGTGAATCAGTTAAAGGTACGCTTGTATTGGATGATCAAGTATCTTGTAGGTAGGCCGTTAGTAATTTTGTTGCCGCTTGTCCTTGGCCTCAGCACCGTTGAGTGTTTTGCCGGAAATGTTGAGATTAAACAAAATCAGCTCTTTATAGACGGTCATTCTCAGCCCCAACTTTGGGGTGCAGAGATTCAGTATTTTCGCCTGCGCGGCGGGAATGGTCGCAATATTCCTCGGCAAAAAGTTATCGCACTTTGGGCGCGAGCGCTCGATGCCGCCGTCGCAGCCAAAATGAACACAGTAAGTTTTTATACTCCGTGGGACTTTCATGAATATGCTGCCGGCAAATTTGATTTTGACGGAACAGTTGACGAAGACGGGGATGGAAATGCGGACTATCCGTCGCGAGACGTAAAGACTTTCATTCAAATGATTCTTGAGCGCGGCATTCGCCATATCATGGCTCGGCCGGGACCATTCATTAACGCCGAGTGGGGCTTTCTGGGCTTTGGAGCCATACCACTTTGGTTTCACGAAAAATATCCCAATAGCCATGCTCGCAATTCTAAAGGCCAGCGAACGCCTCTTTACAATTACCACGATCCTGACTTTCTTAAGCACTCACAGATTTGGCTCGAGGCTGTGTACCGCCAAGTTCTCCAGCAACACATCGGGCCTGGTCGACCGATCTCGTTCGTGCAAATCGACAACGAAACAAATTTTATGTGGCAGTCGATTTACTCTCACGATTATAGTCCTGTGGCCATCCGTCTTTACCGAGAGTTCCTCAAAGTTCAACACACCACAATAGAAAATCTCAACTCACGTCATGGTCGTCATTGGAGGTCGTGGGAAGAAATTCTCGCTCCTACAGCGGCGGGGCAAAACATTAGCGAAGATCAGGACTGGTACCGTTTTCAAGACTATTCCATCTATTCCTACCTAAAAAAAATCCGAAAAATTTGGGAAAATTTGGGGTTGACCGAACCCAGAGTCCTCTTCACGTTGGCAGAAAGCTATAATGCTACCGAGAATGGGTTATTGCCTAATTACAAGTTGCGAAATTCACGCGACACCGGAATGATGACAGTTAATCTCTATCCAAAAACATATGAGACACCTGACCGAACGCTGATGAATTTGCCATTCAAAAGCGATCATGATGTCAAGGCCGCAGATACCGCTTCTGATTTTTACTTAGGAAGAAAAGAAGAATGGCTAATGGGACCTGAGATTCAGGGCGGCTGGTGGAAGGGAGTTCATGTCTCTGAAGAATCCCGTAGGCAGACCTATCTCACAACTTTAGGGCATGGCCTCAAAGGCCTGTTCATTTATTATTTCCATGAAGGTGATAATTGGCAGCACGACTGGATGAAAAAATCAATTAGGCATTACTTCGATAATATTAAAAATAACGAGAGATATCGAAAAATACCTGAAGCAAATCTACCGGATTCTTTTTGGAACGAACTCAATGCCGTCGTTGCCAATCAGTTTATGGCCGTCGACACTCGAAATATTTGGCGAAACGGCGGTTCACACCCTGAAAAACTTTACTTCGATGCCCCTCTAGGTCCCGATGCTCTGCCGCGCGCACCCTACCGGCTCATAAGAGAACTGGGCGAAAAAATTATCGCGCCCCACGGATCTTTTTTGGCTCAGGCGCGGGCCCTCGAAGATCCCGTGTGTATCATCAAGGACGTGGCCGCACACGCACCCTCGCCAGTGCCTGGGATCAACTCTCGCATTGTACAGTCAGATTGGAATGCGGGCCTTCTCGGACTTCTTATGCACACGGGAGTGAACGCTAAAATTCATCATTGGGGCCTCAATTCCAAAACGGAATTGCTGAATCGCGCGAATTGCCAACTTGTTGTCTATCAAGATACTGGTTTCGCCACTGCTGAACTTGTTAATACCCTGTTGCAAGTACTAGATCAGGGCGGTTCGGTTTTGAGCTTTATTCACACCGGCCTCGCCAGCAGAATTCAAGGTCAAAGGCCAAAATCCGCATGTACACGTATCAACCCCTCTCCCATGGACGTCGATGGCTATCGCTGTCAGATAGGTAAGGGCACTCTCTATCACGCAAAAGTCTCGATCTATGACGTCTTCAATACCGATTTTTATCATCAAATTCACGATGCCAGAGAACGCAGCGCTTTTATAAATGGTATCTTAAATGAAATGCAGATTGTTCCGCAAGTAAGAATCAATGGTGGCGGGGATCGAACCGTCGCGTTCGCACGCACAGATCCAGCAAAAAAAATAGTCTGGATCACTGTCAAAACATCCCGACGAGAGGGATTTAACGGGCGCATACAGTGGGCCGGAGCAGATACCTCGCGTTCCTATGAAGTATCAGATGTGTTAAGGCAAAAAACCATTGAAATCACAGGCAACGACCTTGCTTTAAACGGCTTCCGTGCGGAGCTGGCTGACAGCGGCAGTACCGTCTTCTTTGTTAGTCCTATGCCAATACTGAAACCCGAAACTCAATTTGAAAAATGGCTGACTTCACAAAGTCAAATTTCACGAGACCGCATGCTGCGAAACATTTCTCCGCCAAATACGGCCCCGGGAATTGTTATCGCCTCTCCTTCGCAGGAGGCACCCAATTATTTTTTTCATTGGACAAGGGACGCAAGCCTTGTCATCAATTCCGTTGTGCCGATTTTTGAAGTCTCTCGGCAGCCTGCGCGCAGTTTTTATTTAAAGACCATCAACGATTTTATTTCACTGTCGCGGCAACAACAGTTAGCATCTGGGCCTTCTGGCTTGGGTGAGCCACGCTATCTAGCTGATGGCAGTGTCGATACCACGGAGTGGGCTCGTCCACAAAATGACGGTTCGGCACTTCGAGTATTGACCCTGCTCAATTTTTTGAAAACCCATTCGAAATCGCAGACTAAAGTTCGTGCGCTCGAAGTTATTCGCACCGATCTTGAGTACGTGATTCAAACCTGGCGATTACCCTGCTTCGATTTATGGGAAGAAGTTCGTGGACACCACTTCTATACTCAGTCGGTTCAGTATTCGGCATTGCATTTGGCTGCTAAGTATTTTAAAGGCGAAGGCGAAATTGTTTTTGCAAATCGTTTAGAACAAGAAGCACTTTTGAGTCAGATTGAGCTTGAAAAATATTGGGATGAAAAGAGAGCATACATAGGCGCCAGCCGAAACCTTGAGGGCCGCCCCAACTTTCCTAATTATAAAGATGAAAATCTTGATACCTCCGTTCTATTGGCCTCACTTCACGGCGCGACTGATGAGGGCATTCTTTCATTTACCGATAGTCGACTTCTGGCGACAGCAAATGCACTTGAACAGGTTTTTGCCAAAGAATATTCAGTTCAAGGTATTGGCCGCTTTACCGACGACGTTTATTTTGGTGGCAACCCTTGGTATCTTACAACTGCAGCGTTTGCTGAATTCTACTACCGTGTGGCGAATTCTATAGTTACACAAGGTGGCATTATGGTCAGCAAGAACAATATCGCCTTTCTCCGTGCAGTTTTCCCAACACCAACTGCTGACAGTTTGAAGTATGGCAGAAAAGTTTCTATTTCCTCAGACATTGGCCGCTTACTAATTACTAGATTATGTCAGAAAGGCGACGGCTTTCTCGCCATAGTTCGGAAGTACGTTGGGCCTCGTGGAGAAATGTCAGAGCAATTTGACCGTAAAAGCGGCATTCCAGTTTCAGCCTATGATTTAACTTGGAGCTACGCGAGCTTTTTATCGGCGACACATAAACGCAACACCACGTGTCGTTAATCAAAATTTCCTAAAAAAAGTGAAAAAATGGACTTGAAGTTCAAACTCTGGCTTGTTCTCCTTGAGTAAAGGCATGAGTAAAAAAGGGGGGTTCTTGGAGTTGGATTTTAACAATAATAAAATACCCAAAAATGTCCCCAGGAGTGAACCCAACAAACCCTCGGGCGAAAATATCTCCAAGAGAAACACCCGGTTTACCGACGCTTTTTCCGAAGAAGTCTTTAACCTCACTTATAAATTTGCCGGTGAGAATGATATCAATGACCGGCATCTTTCGATGGCAAAAGATTTGGCATCAGTCGAAGATCCTCGCGTTCGTGAATTTTGGACCGGTAAATTTTTAGATATACTCGAAGACTTTAAATTTGTTCCTGGTGGAAGAATCACGTCTAACGCAGGAACGGGGTTAAAAGGCACAACTTATATAAATTGTTTTGTGAGCGGGTTTAGAGGCGAAAACCAAGATTCCATGGAAGGAATAATGGACGAACTCAAACGCCAAGCGCTTATTTTAAAGTCTGAGGGTGGCTATGGATTTTGCGCCGATGTTATGCGTCCACGTGGGGCCTACGTAGAAGGCATTGGCGGAGAGTCTCCTGGTGCCGTTAAACTTCTTGAAATGTGGGACTCTCAGAGCGCGGTCATTACTGCCGGGAGCGGTTTTAAGAAAAAAACGACGAAGGGCAAAACCAAAATCAGAAAAGGCGCCCAGATGGTGACAATGTCGGTTTGTCATCCTGATATAGAAGAGTTTATCACCGCCAAACAAACTCCCGGCCGCCTCACCAAATTTAATATGTCTGTTTTAGTTTCAGATGAATTTATGAATGCCGTTGAAAACGGTCTCCCATGGAATTTAGAATTCCCAAATTATGAGATCAATAAAGCCGATTACAAAAAAAATTGGGACGGCAATTTAAAAACATGGAAAGAGCGCGGCTTTCCTGTAAACGTTTACAAAACCTATGCTAATGCCTCTCAGCTTTGGGACCTCATTATGAAGTCCACTTACCATCGAAATGAACCTGGGATATTGTTTATCGATACTATTAATAAGTTGAACAATCTTTATTATACCGAATACATAAATGCGACAAATCCGTGTGGGGAGCAGGTTTTGCCGGTGGGCGGTTGTTGTCTGTTGGGTTCTATTAACCTCACGCAGTTTATTGATAGCAAAAATCAAACTTGGGATTATGAAAAATTAAAGGAAGTCGTTGTAACAGCGGTGCGCTTTATGGACAACGTCAACGATAAAACTTTGGTTCCGTTACCCGAGCAAGAGGAAAGCCTAAAGACAAAAAGAAGAATTGGCTTAGGGGTATTAGGTTATGGTTCGGCTCTTGTGATGATGAAATTAAGATATGGCTCACCTGAAGCATTAAAATGCACGGAAGAGCTTGGCGCTTTTATTATGAATGAGGCGTATAGGGCTTCAGCGGAGTTAGCTAAAGAAAAAGGCCCCTTCCCATTTTTTGATAAAGAGAAATATCTAAAGGGTGAGTTCGTAAAAAATCTTGAACCTAGCACTCTAGAATTAATTCGCCAGTATGGTATTAGAAACAGTCATTTGCTTTCTATTCAACCGACCGGCAACAGTTCAGTCTTTGCTAACAATGTTTCAGGCGGCCTAGAACCTCTTTTTATGACAGACTATACGAGAACCTCGATGCAACCCTTTCCGCCAGATGGGCTCGGCATTCCCAGCGATATCAATTGGGAATCAAAGACCTTCAGTTTGAAAGGTCCCACGACGGAATGGAGTTGGGCCAAAGAAGGCGACGAAAACTTATTAGTTACTAAATTTCATGATGAAGTTTGGAAGTTTGACTCGTCTCGTGGGTTACTCAAAGAATCTCGTGTCACAGACTACGCGGTTAGGCATCACGAAAAAAATAATTCTTGGGATCCGAGTGCGGATTGGGCAGCCACCACTTTTAATTTAAAAATTGATGATCATGTAAAAACCATGGCCGTATTTTCTCGCTACATTGATTCGGCGATGTCAAAAACGGTCAACATTCCAAATGACTATCCCTTTGACGACTTTAAACGTCTCTATTCTGAAGTTTATAAAACGGGGACTATCAAGGGTTGTACTTCTTATCGTGAGGGCACGATGATGGCCGTTCTTGCCGCCGACAGCACCGCGGTAAAGGCAGAAATAAAGGGTGTTCAGCGTACCAAGGCTACACCTCGCCCGACATCGCTCGACTGCGATATACATCATTTAACGACGTCAGGCGAAAAATGGGTTGTTTTGGTGGGCTTACTCGACAATGACCCTTACGAAGTGTTTGCGATGAAGCAAAGCGGCCTTTCGCTGCCCATAAATCTTAAAGTCGGTAAACTCGTTAAAGTAAATTCAGGTGTCTATAATTTGGAAACAGAAGACGGCTGGGTTTTACGAGATATAAGTAAATTTTTTGAATCCAATGAACAAGAAGCCTTAACGCGAATGATTTCTACAGCCCTCAGACATGGGGCTGACATTGAGTTTATTGTGTCTCAGTTAATCAAGAGCGAAGGGACGATCACGTCTTTTTCAAAAGCCATTGCCCGGACTATAAAAAGATATGTTGCCGAAGCCACAGTGCTTAAGTGCTCTGACTGTCAGAGTGGAAACATAAAATTACAAGAGGGTTGCCTGGTTTGCTTGGATTGTGGGGGCAGTAAGTGCGAGTAGCTACCCAATTCTGATAATTTTAGACTTTGGCTTGGGTTTCCCGGAACAAGTCTTTACTAGTGTCACCCGTTTATCCAAACAAGAATCGCAGACGTAGCTAAAAAGATTGGCTTCAAGTTGTGTCTTAGGAATGAGTTTTGGAACTTCGGATTGAAATTCCACGGGACTCATTGAATGACAACTAAAGCAGTCCAATGTAAGGCTCATAAGCAACTTATCGGAATTAATAATCTTTGGATTAACGACTAGACGAAAGACAAGGGACTGACAGGGCCTCTAAGACATCGTCAGCCAATAAAACATCATGATTAGTTGGGGCGGCACTCTTGTATAGCCTGATTTTTTCGACGAGGTCTTTATTATTTTTTAAAAATTGAGAGTAAGAAAAATTTCTTAAGGCAACAAAAATTTCATTACGCACGCTCTCGTTGGTTGGCGAATTATCGAGGCGCTGAAAAAGTGCATTAACCAATAGCGGAGCGAACAGTTTTGCTAAGTTTTCACCAGCGACATGTTTTTCATTACTTAAGTTATCACGATAACAATGTCGCATGTCTGCAACTGGTGGCTGTAAGAAATAACCCGCCGTCTTTTGCGCAACTTGAGCCAAATAATAGGCTGCCCCACTGGTATCTGAGTTCAAAAAATTTTGATAAAACAGCAGAAAGCTTTTTTGGCTAAAGAAGTGATTTTGCACTTCTATTTTTGGAAAGCCTTCTAACAAAAAATAAAAGGCCCAGGCGGCTTTGCGCTTTAGTGGATTATTGGGATTAGTGTCAATAAAATCCATTAGTGTCTGTGCCGCTTGATCTGAGAACGTCGACTGCCAGCCAATGGTATCTAATGCATTGAAAGTTGTTTCCCAGCTTTCCGTTTGCTCACGAATTACAAGCAACGCGTACAATCGTTTGGCACAATTTAAATGGTAATTAGAACCAATTTTGAGAAAGTTCAGTCCTTCTAGTAAGACATTCCCGCGTTTTCTTAAATCTTCGATTGATTCTTTTTCTTGGCAGGGGTCAATGGTCGAATCAAACTCTGAAGAAAACGCCTGGGATGGCAGTAAGCTCAAGGTCAGAGTAGTTAGAACAATAAAAAGACGATTTAGCCAACTCATGGGCGTATTTTACCAGCTAAACTCCAGATCCACACATTTTTTTTTAGGTATGAAATATTTACAAAATTGAATTGGTTATCAACTCGGCTATATTCACCATCGCCTGCTTTAGATTCAAATTAAAATCTTTCGCTGTGTTTTGATTGGCAGAATCTGTGGCAACTCGAATTTCTAGGTATGGCAGCCCGTGAAAGGCTGTCGCTCGAGCCCCGCCGGCGCCTTCCCAGGCGACTATTAGGGCCTGAGTTTTTTCTTGAATTACCCGGGCCCTAGTAGAATCCACGATATCTTCGTCGCCACAAGCAATAGGACCAAAATGGACAGAGAAGTTAGGTTTAATAGTACTTTTTTTAGCAAAGAGCTCGATCATCTTTCCGCAGCCTAAAAATTCGGGCTGAGGTGAAGCTATAAATTTTTCTAGAAAATCGTGTTCAATTGTTTTAGTTCCGACGACTACATCAAGAGGTTTTACCGAATCCACCAACGCACCGCCTGAGCCAGCACAGATCACCCGAGATATTTTTTTGAAGGAATTAATAAGGTGCTGAGTTTGTAACGCGAATTGGGATTTGCCGTGACCACCAATTGAGCAAATCAGATTTAACTCAGAAAATTCAACAAATGGTAGGCGTCCAGTTTGGGATTCTTTAAAGTTGAATCCGAAACTGTGTATGCCATCTACAAGGGCTCTATATTCTTTTTTTAACGGTGAGATCATGAGGATCATATGAAATACTTAAATACCATGTCGTGCCAAGGCTATGTCAATCAGGGAATTGAGCTTGAAAACGCCCTTTAATTGAGAAATCATTGCTCATGGCTCCTTGGATAAAATGGTTTGAAGAAATCAGACTAGAGGATTTACCCCATGTGGGCGGAAAAACCGCTGCGCTCGGCGAAATGTACCGCGCCCTTACTCCAAAGGGTGTTCGCATCCCAAATGGTTTTGCTATAACATCGGAAGCCTATCGCCAATTTCTAAAGGACAATAAGCTCGACGCCGCTTTAAAAGAGATTCTCAGTGGGCTTGACGTAAACAATGTCGATGATTTAAGAAAGCGCGGGCGAGAATTACGAATGGCCGTTATAGGCGGTGGTTTTTCGCCAGAAATGCGTGAGGCAATTTGGAAGGCATATGAAAAAATGGGGCGTTGTGATGTCGCTGTGAGAAGTAGCGCTACGGCCGAAGATCTTCCTGATGCCAGTTTTGCTGGCCAACAAGAAACTTATCTTAACGTACACGATGACCGGGTATTATTAGAGAGCGTGCGAAAGTGTTTTGCCTCTTTATTTACCGATCGGGCAATTTCTTACCGCACTCATCGAAAAATAAATCACTTAGATGTTAGTCTTTCGGTCGCCGTTCAAAAAATGGTGCGCTCCGATCTCGCGGTTTCGGGCGTCATGTTCTCTATCGATACGGAATCGGGATTTCAAAATGCCGTACTCATTAATTCGTCTTATGGACTGGGTGAAAATATTGTTCAGGGCGCGGTCAACCCCGACGAAATATATGTATTCAAGCCGACTCTGAGAGAGGGGTTTAAACCCATATTAAAAAAAGAACTGGGTAGTAAAGAAATCAAACTAATCTATGATGTCGGTGGTGAGAAACTCGTTAAAAACGTGCCGGTGCCACCTGAAGATCGTAAACGTTTTGCAATTAGTGACGAAGACGCGCTTGAGCTCGCGCGTTGGGCTTGTATTGTCGAAGACTACTTTAGTGAGAAGCATGGTCGCTATGTTCCGATGGACATGGAGTGGGCGAAAGATGGAATCACTGGCCAGCTTATGCTTTTACAGGCGCGGCCCGAGACAATTCATTCGCGCCAAAGAGTTGACGTACTAAACACCTACGCTTTAGTCGAACAGGGTGACGTCATTATCAAAGGGCGCAGTGTGGGCGAAAAAATTGCGCAAGGTAGAGTCAGAGTTATTAACAATTCAGCGGACCTTCATCAACTGCAGGACGGCGAAGTTTTAGTGACTGACAAGACGGATCCCGATTGGGAACCCGGAATGAAAAGAACGTCGGCCATCATCACCAATCGTGGTGGTCGAACTTGTCATGCCGCAATTATTAGTCGCGAGCTAGGGATTCCCGCCGTAGTGGGATGTGGCGAGGCGACAGATGTTTTGAAAAACGGTCAGTATGTTACAATTTCGTGTGCGCAAGGCGAGGTCGGTTATGTATACGAGGGGAAATTAAAATTTAAATCTGAACAAACAGAACTCTTAAATCTGCCTAAAACAAAAACGAAACTTATGATGAATGTAGCGAATCCTGATGAATGTTTTAGATTGTCTCTGATTCCCAATGACGGCGTGGGACTGGCACGTATGGAATTTATTATTAATCAGTTTATTAAAGTTCATCCTTTGGCACTTCTTCACTTTGATAATTTACGTGATCCCCGCGTGAAAGGGCAAATTACTAAACTGACGGCCGGCTATGCCAATAAGGCACTTTATTTTGTTGAAAAGCTTTCTCAGGCTGTGGGCATGATTGCCGCGGCGTTTTACCCTAAAGATGTAATCGTTCGGATGAGCGATTTTAAGACAAACGAATACGCCAATCTTGTGGGTGGTCGAGACTTCGAACCTAAAGAAGAAAATCCAATGATCGGTTTTAGAGGTGCCTCTCGTTACTATCACGAAAAATACCGAGATGGCTTTGCCCTAGAATGTCAGGCCATGAGAAAAGTAATCCAAGAAATGGGCTTAAAGAATTTGAAGCTGATGATTCCTTTTTGTCGCACAGTAGAAGAAGGTAAGCGAGTTTTAGAGGAAATGAAAATGCATGGACTAGAACGTGGTAAAGACGGGCTAGAGATCTACGTGATGTGTGAACTGCCGAGTAATGTTATTTGTGCACAAGAATTTGCCGAGATTTTTGATGGCTTCTCAATAGGCTCTAATGATTTGACTCAGTTGGCTCTGGGCGTGGATCGCGACTCTGAAATCGTGGCTCCTCTGTTTGACGAGCGAAATCCTGCGGTCACGCGGCTAATCGAGATGGTCATTCGAGAGGCCAAAGCCAAAGGTAAAAAAGTCGGAATATGTGGTCAGGCGCCCAGCGATTATCCGGAATTTGCAAGACTCTTAGTAAAGTTAGGAATTGACAGTATGTCGCTGAATCCCGATGTGGCTCTAAAAACTCGCCTTATTATTGCCGCCGCGGAAAAAGAATTTGGGGTTTCGGCCTTGTGACCTATAGTTCGACGGCCTTTGGATTCCGTTTCTGTAAAACTGTCATGAGTTTGTCTTTTAATTCTTTGGGAGTAAATGGTTTAAAGGCATAGGCGTCTGCGCCGGCATCGAGAGCTTCTTGCATTTGCTCTTGATCAGCTTCAGCTGTCACCATTAAGAACGGCAGTTCCTTGAGCGCAGCATCTTTACGTACTTCTTTTAACAGATCGATACCCTTCATATTGGGCATATTCCAATCTGAGATTATAAATTCTAAGGGGTTCTCTTCTTTGACTCTTTTGCGCAAGGTTTCAAGAGCCACGTCGCCGTCATTGGCTTCCAAAAAACTGGTGAATCCAATTTCTTTTAGGCGCTTAATAATAATCCAGCGCATACTTTGCAAATCATCGACGATTAAAAATTTAATCTTGGTATCCAATTAGTTCCCCTTATAATAAAATATCGGCTTCGAGATAAGAAAGCCACAGAAAAAAGACAGAAAGTGCGGTTAAACATGAGAAAGCAGGACCCAACTTAGGTCGAGTATTTACTTACCAAAATCTTCTACGCCGAAAATAGATGAACATACCAAGGACTAACAAAAGACAGGCCAGCATAAATGTCGGGTAACCCCACTTCCACTCCAGTTCCGGCATATACTTAAAATTCATGCCGTAAATACTAGAGAAAAATGTGAGTGGAATAAAAACTGCTGCGAACACTGTGAGCGTTTTCATAACTTCATTTGCCTTGATCGTTAACGAGGCCATATAGCGATTATGAACGGCCGTCATATGTTCACGATAGGTACCCAAAAGATTCAACGCATTGAGAATATGGTCGTGTAGATCGCGTAGGTAGGCTTCATTTTCTTCGTTCATCGTTCCGAGTTCTTTGTTCTGTAGACCCTTGATGGGATCTTTTAGAGGATTGATGTGTTTTCTTAAAAAAATGAGATTTCGAGTAATTTGATTTATCTCATGACCAATGCCGGCCTCCACTCCGTCAGATAGGTTTTCTTCTACCTGTTCAATTTTCTCTTCGACAAATTCGACAGCACCAAAAAAACCATCTATGACAGTGTCGAGCAAGCAATAGAATAGGTACCCAGAGCCTTCCTTTCGAATTGCGCCCCGAGATTTTTTTAGGCGGTCACGAACTGGCTCAAAAATGTCTTTTTCGTATTCATGAAATGAAATAACAATATTATTCTTAAGCACCATAGCAACATGGTGATTCTGCACCATGCCTGTTATATGATTGGCAAACAGCGGTTTTAATATTGCGAAAAAACAGTCTTCAAACTCTTCAATTTTAGGAAAGTGTTGAGTGTTTAAAATATCTTCAGTCATGAGTGGGTGTAAGTCAAAATCTTGACCGATTTTTTTTATAACGTCAGTGTTGTGAATTCCAATGACGGAAATCCAAATAATATTGTTTCGGTTAGAGAACACTGGAGTAGTATTTAAATCTTTAATGACCGATTCGTTGAATTCGGTAGAACTGTACTCAATGATTTTTAAATACGGCGTAAACTGGGGGGCCTCGTCACCGACATAAATCAGCGACCCTGGCGGCATTCCCGATTTAGTGGCGTAGGAAGTGTTAATTATATCCATTCCCTAAATCATAACTGACGGCTTCGATGAAAGTCTTGCTATAAAACGCTCAATTAGACTTTAGTATGATTGGTAATTTCATTCAGATCTGGGACAATGAAGCATGACTAGCGGCGGATTTTTTTATCATTATCTAGCCTGGAAGTATCGACGCAGACTGTGGCAACCCTTTCTCAATGAAGTCGGCACCTGGCTAAATCAGTGGGAG
>ENA-ORBV01004548-ORBV01004548.1-microbial-mat-metagenome-genome-assembly--contig:-NODE-4548-length-26464-cov-5.443438_pt1 | contig 26464 bp, 24 predicted proteins | sample MGYA00237777_ERZ505514 | MGnify/ENA primary metagenome ERZ505514 (study PRJEB26160, sample SAMN06269048) | microbial mat metagenome | isolation source: Oligotrophic lake microbial mat | place...
TTATTATCCTTAACGTTTGCACTGCGACTTAACCTTTCTATCATGCTGGGTCTTACCTTAGTAATCGCCTGCTTGCTTATAATAAGTAGTTATCAATTAGCAGCACTAGAACGCCAGAGAGATTATGCAACACTGCTTGCCTTAGGCGCAACGAGAACTTACCTTTTCTTAAACTTAGTTTTGGAATTCTTTATTTTAGGAGTCATCGGCGCTGTAAGTGGACTTTTATTTTTCAAGCCCCTTTCTGATGTTACGGCAAAATACTTTCTTCAAAGCCTTGCACAGCAATACATGCAAGCTAGCTCTTTGACCTCTAGTTATTCTCTGACAACGATTATTTTTATACTCATAGCGAGCGTCATCTTAGCCTCTTCTGCCGCAATTACTTTATTTCTTAGTATAGTCCGTAATCCATTAGCCAGTACAATAAGAAATAATCAAAATAAATCATGAGCAGTCCACCATCCCCTAGTGGTACGACAAAGACTGTCGCTGCCAGCACGGACGCGGCCTTTGATCCACCGACCGGACTGTCGTTTGTACAACAACTAGAAGCCCGCGTCAAGGAAATTGACAGTTTGTTATGCATTGGATTGGACCCCCATCCTCAAGATTTGAAGGCCTATGCCGCCACGGTCAAGGAAAACTCGAGTCGTTCGGCATCGACCAACAGTGCTCCCACCGATACACCATCGGTGATTGCCCTTCAATTTTGTCAGCACATTGTGGAAAAGACGCATCCGTATGCGGCTTGCTATAAACCGAACGCCGCCTTTTTTGAAGCCCTCGGAGAAGCAGGGCACATTGCGCTCAAAAAATTGATTGTCCAAATTAAAAAGCATAAAATTCCAGTCTTGTTGGATGTCAAACGAGGTGACATTGGCAGTACCGCCACAGCCTATGCCCAAGCTGCGTATGGTTCCTTAAAAGCCGATGCCGTCACACTTTCGCCTTTAATGGGTTGGGATTCCGTCGCTCCCTTTGTGACAGACGCCTTTGCCAATAAGGGTGCCTTTGTCTTGTGCAAAACGTCCAATCCTGGATCCAACGACCTATTGACTTTGCCTCTCGTTCCTGCGCCCGGCAGCGAAGGAGAACCGCTATTATTGTATGAACAAATTGCCAAATTGGTCGGCAAAGATTGGAACGCCAAGTGCGCGGAGAAAAATACCTTGGGACTGGTGGTCGGTGCCACGGATCCTGTCGCGCTCGCAAAAGCACGCACAGCGGCGGGTGATGATGTTTGGATTTTAGCACCGGGTGTGGGTGCTCAAGGAGGAGATTTGTTAGAGGCCTGCCAGGCCGGCTTGAATTCCAAAGGGTCGGGACTATTGGTGCCCGTCTCTCGAGGCATTTCTCGAGCGGCCGATAAAGCCAAGGCGGCCGAAGAATTGCGGGATGGCATGCGCAAAGTAGTACAACAAATTCAATCTGCATTGCCCAAGGACGACGAAGCAGCAACTTCTTCTTCTTCCTTGCAAGGCTACCAAAAAGAATTTATTGAATTTTCTCTCCAAGAGGGAGTTTTGAAATTTGGATCCTTTGTGTTGAAAAGTGGACGAACATCACCCTATTTTTTCAATGCGGGGTTATTTTGTTCGGGAAAATCCTTGCATCAATTGGGCAGGGCTTATGCCAGTTCCATTATGGAGAGTGACAAATTGTGAGTATGGCTTTTTTATATGTAATTTTTCTTTTCGGTTTTTAAGTGTTTTACGTTTATTCCAATAATTCCATACTCACGCTCGATGTGATGGTTTAAAATTTAAAGAACTACCTCAAAGCAAAAAGTGAATTTTGACGTGATTTTTGGACCCGCCTACAAAGGAATTTCCCTCGGTGCCGTGGTCAGCAGCGCCTTGTACGCCCAATACGGAATTTCGGTTGGATTCGCCTACAATCGAAAAGAAGCAAAAGATCACGGGGAAGGTGGGGTCTTGGTGGGCGCCGATATGGCGGGGAAGCGTGTCTTGGTCGTGGATGATGTCATTACAGCTGGAACAGCTATTCGAGAATCCTACGACATGCTGCAAGCCATCCAAGGCACCACTGTCGTGGGCGTCTCGATTGCACTCGATCGTGCCGAAAAACGATCCCTAGAGGATCCTGTGAGTGCCGTCCAAGCAGTGGCACGCGACTTGAAAATCCCCGTGGTGTCCATTGTCAATCTACCTCAATTGCAAACCTTTTTGAAATCCAACGACAAATATGGCCCTGATGTATTGCAAAGTGTCTCCGAATATCGGGCCCAATACGGAGTCTCTGATTGATTTTAAAAAATAATTTCACACCCTGTAAGATTTGTTGGAATCGAATATTAGTAAAGTTCACAAACGATTCTTTAATTAGAGTCTAGCTAGAAAAGATGTTTTAAATTGATTTATTACTTAGAAATCTTTTAGATTGATTTATTACTCAGAAACGTAGGGAGCAAATCTGACAGATAAATAGTGGGGCTCCTATGGATAAGGACGAAACATAATACAGTGTGCGCGGAGAGACAGAGGTGGGAATGGGGTGTGTTTGCTGCTGACCCCAGGGGTTGTATCCGAGAAGGGCCAAATTCTTTCAGTATTCTTTGGGAAGCTTGTCCAGGCTTGCTCATCATACAAAAATCTTCGCCAACAAAGTTGCTAATCCTGATCATCAAAATTCCGCGAACAATGCCTGTTCCTGACGCGAAAGTGGCTTGAGGCCTTTAGTCGCTTTCTCCTTCTCCGGGTCGCTCCACGTACCGTAGTTTGCACCGTCAAAAGGGCTTTTAATCTTTGGTTTCCATGGAACCGTCAACTCTTTACGGTACAGAGCGCCCCAGTCGAACCCTTCAAACCAAGGGTGATCACGGATGTCAAGATCAGCCCGAGCCGTGCAACCAAATCGATCGGTGGGATCCACAACAAGGATTTTCTGCACCAAATCGAGCGCATTCACACTCGCGTTGCAATCAGGTGGATACGAAACCCTGCCTCTGCAAACGGACTTGAATAAAGCCATTTGGTCCATGTCTTCCCTATAAAATGGATTTTCGCCTGTAAGGAATTCGTAAAGTAGTACTCCATACGACCTGCGGGGTGGGGAACAACAAGGATTAGTAATGAGAAAGCCGCATACGAAATCTATTCTTCCAGTAGCACGTACCAAATATCAGCAGATTTGTCATATCCTGTAGATGAGTAGAAAAGAACCATTGCAACAAAGTTTGAGCGATTATAAGTCAATAACAGACCCAATGCGGCCGCAATAAACATACCTTGGCCCTTAATAATCTCGGGTGCAATGAAGAGAGGCGTTCCGCAAAAGGTGTGTGTCTTATCCGGCACAAATTTTGCTGCAGAAAGACGATCGATGAGAAAACAATAGGATGGCCACAGAGCACACAAACGTAGCTAGCTTACCAAAACCCAGATCAACAATCACTGCATATCCGTCGTTGTCGAGAAGGACATTCTCGCCTTTCAAGTCCCGGTAGACATAGTGTCGGCGGTGCATATAACTGAGCCCCTCCAAGATTCCAGCGCCGTAAAATTTAGCGCTGCCTTCCGCCAAGTGCTTTCTCTTCCGGGTGTGCATGACGCTTTGCAGTTCACCGCCCTGCATGAGATCCATAACCATATAGAGGCAGGTTTCATCCTGTTGCGCACTGATAAGGCTCATAACAAATGGATGTTGCATTCGGGCCATGACATTCTTCTCGCGAATCACTCCCGTGGCCTGGTTGTAATCGATTAATTGGCGCTTGTACTGGACTTTGAGGGCGTAGGGCAAATCTGTGGCTGTGTTGCGGGTCAGCCAAACAGTCCCAAAGGTCCCCGCGCCCAAGACTTTTCTCTTTTCGAGCGTATCTGCCGTGATATTAGTCTTGGAACGAGAAGATCGGATTCGACCGAGACGGAGAGGGTCATGCAATACCTTGCCAATCGCTTCCAGTGTGAGTACCCCAACCTTGGCGTCTTCAGTCACCGTGACGGAATGATGAGCTGTGACTTTGTTGGATTTGAGGGCTTCTTCACTAGCATAGATGGATGCCTCTTCCGCTCGGGTACGACAATTGTCCTTGCCCTGTGCAATGGCCTGCTCGTGATGTTTGATCATTACATTTGTCATGAGCAATGACTGGCCACCAAAGCCAAAGATACATCCTTCCTTTAGATTCCTGGTCTCTTTGTCATCGGTGGCGGACTGTATACATGGCCGAGAAATGAAAGTGAGTCAACTGCTCCATCTAAGTAGTATACAACCAAACCGTTTTGTACCTACCACGGAACCTGCACGAATGATGTAAAGGGCAGGAACAACAGTGTCGCCTTTCTTGCCAAACACATGTCCTTTACCATAATCGGCATCATGGATTTTCTCCACCATCTGTTCCTTTTCAATGTCATCAATATCTGAGTGGGCGAAGATATGAATCGCCGACTGACCAAAAATGATATATATGTGTGTGTGTGTGTTAGAACAACTATACGATAATGTGAAACGATCAGAGACAAGCAAGCAAACATCGAATCCGTACCAACAGTTTTCGGTCTTGTGCCTTCAAGACCAATTCAGTCAAATTCACGTGACCCAAGTGTTGCTGGAACTTGACCTTGGACAGGAACCAAGCGGCTCCATCTGTTTCCGCATTGACTGTAGCAATGTAGGGCTCACCGGTGACAATGGCCCGTTCTCCAAAGTGCTCACCGGGTCCCATGCGAACGTCTGCCAATTTCTTGCCTCCAAGGGTAACATCGGTTGCCACCACGTGCCCTTCGGCCATGATATACATACCTCTGCCTTCGTCGCCTTTTTTGCCGAGACAATTGCCCTTGTGGAACGGTGTCATTTTCAATGCACCTGCCAACTGATAAATCGTATCATTGGGCAAATCTTTAAAAAAGGGTACCGATACAATGGCATCTCGCTTGGTCTTGTCGCCTTGATGGGCATACGCATGCTTGATCCGCCTAAAAGTCATTTGCGACACCCGCCATACCATACAATCGGTTTCGGCAATGACGGAAGCTGCTGTAGGACAATCATACAAGAGACTCAATTCTCCAAAGACGGTGCCAGCTTCTCCACGATCGGTTTGTTCGACACCATCGACAATGAACCGAACACTGCCTTTTTCAATACAATACAGGTTTTCTCCTTTGGTGCCCTGTTCAATAATGGTAGTACCTTTGGCAAAGGATTTGTGAACCATGGCACCAATCAAATACTTTTTTTCTTTGGCAGACAAGTGTTGAAAAATAAAGTGTTGTTCAAAGGCATGATTTAGGAACTCGTATTGTTCTTCATTTTTGGGCACAATCAAATCTTTCAAGTCGTCCAATGTTTCCTTCGCTAGGTCCAAGGGAGCCGCAAAAATATTGCGCATTCGATGAAAGGGCAACTTTTTGTTGGATGGCTGTGGAGCATTATCATCCATACTTTCCGATCCCACATCGCTATGGGTACTAATTAACCCTAAACCGAGCTTGCCGATTCTTTCAAACAACGGCATGATGGATGGATGGTTGCGGATGTGTGTTGTGTTTCACAATTAAACGATTTGTGGGCTGTAGAGTGCTAGCTAGCTACAAAGCTGGCTGCGATATCTACTTCCTTACTTGTCAGTTTGATGTCAATAATGATGGCACGATAGTAAGAGGTACATGTTCATGTTCATGAGATCCGGCCTGTTGTCATATCCATTGCGGTACTAGTAGTACGTCGTACCCGGGATCATCGCTAACCCAGTGGCATGGTACCAGGTACTCGACTAGCTACGAGGTACTATCTGGTACTAGCTAGCACTATAAGTCTACCGTCGTACTCTACCGTAAAGTATGATACGATACCAGGTACCGGCGTACTTATGTCCCGTACGCACCTGGGTAAGTACCGGGTATAGTACTATATCTATGACCGTTTTGATTTTTAACAGGTTTGAATTCAAAAAGATCGTACGTGTGAGTCACGGATACTTTGTGACTGTAAAATTCGTTGAGGTCAACGGTTCGAATCAGGGTGAAACTCATCTTTTTGCCATATTGCACCCTCAAATCATTCATTTTTTTGAGTGATGGATTTAATTCCTGCTCCGAGGTGTCCACAGAGGTGCTGTTGTTTTATTCCTACCTATCATAACATTGCATGCAGTGCTGTGGTACATTGTAATAATACATACTGTAGTACTGTAATTACTCTAGAAGTGTCTTCAAGCAAAATTAATGATAGCCAATGACAAAACAATTCCTCATCCTGACGTACGTGTTTCTCTGAATGGACAGCAAAAAATGATTGGAATCTACCTGCCTGGCGACTTGAATACGAATGGATTTATGGTGTTCAATTACTATAAGATTAATGCTTCTGCTTTTGTTATAAATATATCAAGAGGTGAGGGGGGTGATAGTACTACTACTTGGTTTTTAAGGCTTGAAGACAGGGCCGACGTAAGGCTCTCTATGCACCGCAACTTCTTCTACATCCCGCATCGCGTCTCTCGCAGCAACTTTCATGAAATTATATCCGAACGGCTCACGCTCCACAAATTTACCAGAGCCTTGCTCGCATGTCAACTTTCCATCCTGGTAAACAACCTGCCCGCGAGAGATGGTCACGTCGGCAATGCCGGTCACGTTTTGTCCTTCAAAGATGTTGAAGTCGACAGCGTGGAAATGTGTTTTGGCACTAATGGTGCGCTCAGCCTTTGGATTCCAAACACAAATGTCTGCATCGGCGCCCACTCGAATCACACCCTTGCGTGGATACATTCCAAAAATACGGGCAGCATTGGTCGATGTGCAAGCAACGAACTGGCACGGGGACAAGATTCCTGTCTTGACGCCCCTGTCCCACACAATAGACAAACGGTCCTGAATTCCATTGACTCCATTTGGGATAGCCCTAAAGTCATCCTTGCCCATCGCTTTCTGGTCGGCGTTGAATGTGCAATTGTCCGTTCCAACCGTTTGCAGGTCGCCGGTGGCCAATCCCTTCATGAGATACAACTTCACAGATGGATCCGGACGCAATGGTGGTCCCATGACGTAGGCCGCTGCATGACGCCAATTTTCGTGCCAACAGTTACAACCGTCCGTGCCAAGTCCAGCAGCGATTGGTTCGCCATAGCAAATCACGCCTTCGCTTCTGCCGCGCTTCACAGCCTCGCCAGCCTCCCTGGACATGACGTGTACAATATACACTGGAGTATTGACACGGCCGGCAATCATAATGGCGCGGTATGTTGCCTCACCCTCTACATCCGCTGGACGAGACATGACATGCCCCTCTGGCCCGGTAATTCCTTTTGCGATCATCAAATCCTGGCCCTCAGCAACGGCTGGAAATCCAAGCAATGTAATAAGTCAACATGGTCCCAAATTTTCAACATAGATTCAACGCATTAGATTTAATTCGGACTTACCGTCACCGTTCTCCGCGTGAACCTGCGCCAGAGCTCCAATCTTTTTGCAGACTTTGAACATTTCAAACATTTGTGCGTCATTGATCATGAAAACACCCTTGTATGCCATGAAGCACTTGAAGGACATCACGCCGTGGTTCTTCACAAGCTCCTCCATCTCGTTGGCGACAACTCCTTCCTTGTCCCACCAGGTAACCGCAACATGGAGTCCGTAGTCACAATTGACCTTTGGATCCGCCCAGCCACGCCATTTCTAAGAACAGAAACAAGCAAAGATGTGTACCCGAGAGCATTAGCGTAAGCGTGTGTTGACGAGAATGAAGTATACAAGATTCGTATGACACAAGGCAAGCAGGTCCTAGCAGTACAGCATCGTACCTTGTAGGCCTCGAGGAGGGACTCTCCTTTGGTCGGAATGCAAAAATCCACAAGACACGTTGTGCCGCCCGCCAGAGCGGCGCGGGTTCCATGGTTGAAATCATCTGCTGCCACAGTGCCCATGAAGGGAAGTTGGCAATGGGTGTGTGGGTCAATACCCCCCGGGATGACCAGCTTGTCCGTGGCATCGACAATTTGCACACCGTCGGTGGCTTCAATGGATGCGGCTATTTTCGTAATCTTGCCGTTCTCACAGAGAACATCTGCGCGTTCCATGCAATCTTCGTTGACAATGGTGCCGCCTTTGATGAGTACTGACGACGACGACATGTTGCTTTACAGTGTACTTTCTCGGTTGCTTTCCTAATAATGATAACGAGGGAAAATGAAACGAGTTGTAATGTGAGAATTATACGTCTTTATGTTATATCATGACATGTTGCTTATCTTGAATGCAGGCAAGTCAACATGGCACATTACGCTCCCGCCAAATGATGCCATCCAATCATCAAACAATAAGTACAGCACAGTGGTTCCATAGAAAAAAAGAAAATCGTGTGACACCAGTTCTCTCTTTACACGGTTCGATCCTTGGTGATCACTTGTGGTTCAAAATCGGGACGGCCGTAATCACTGAGACCTTGTGCATACATGTCGTACCGGGCCGTGTGTTGAAACATCCACACATCCTTGACGGCGGTACACATGTTCAAGTCAACTTCGTTGACCAAAACGCCATCCTTGTTGCGGCCCAGTCCTGGTGTACGGGAACCATCGGGATTGGCAATGTAGCTCGATCCATAAAAATGTCCAAAATCGTTGTGCGCTGGCTTGCCATCGCCGGACGTGAATTCGTGGGGGAAATGTTCCGTACCGACGCGATTAATGGCACCCACAAAGTAATTGTTGGCAATTGCGGCACATCGAGCTTCCACCGGCCACACTGTTGTAGGAAAAGAAGAAGAAAGTCGAGTAGATATTGAGAGTTGCTTTCGTATTAAACAAGTGGCACCTTTCCCTTTTGAACAACAATTACAAAAACAGTACAGTACAGTACAGCACAGTGCAATACTTACTCGGCTCGGACAAGGCCCCCACCGTGGCGGACGGATTAAAGACAATCTCGGCCCCATTCAAGGCAAACATCATCCAATTCAGGGGATGATGTCGTCCATAACAAATATTGACGGCGACTTTTCCAAAGGCCGTTTCAAACACGGGATGTCCGGTATTGCCTTCCATATAATAGGTCGATTCGTTGAAATCGCCGACCCGAGGAATGTGATTTTTGCGATGCTTTCCAAGATACTGTCCATCATTGCTGACAATGACGGCTGTATTCCAAATTTGATGTTGGTGGTTTTGATCGCGTTCCAAAATAGGCGAGACAATGACCATATTGTGTTGTTTGGCCTTGCGGGCAATAAACTCAAAGACGTCCCCATGGTCGGCGGGGGTGGCAAAGTCCAACCAGGGACGTTTTTCGCGAGTACAAAAAAAGAAGGGCATCGACCAAGCTTCTTGCAAGGACACGACGTTGCATCCTAGAGCGGCGGCAGCATCTAGTAAAATTTCCACCCTCTGTTCAATGGCCTTGTATTGGACGGCAATGGGTTCTGTAGTGGCTTCCACGATGCCGTGTTGAAGGACGCCAATTCGACAGGTGCGTGGTGGTTGACTTTCCGTGGAAGCAAAGGGTGTCTTGTAGGCGACCACATCAAAGTTGTGCTTCTGTGCCATCGCGGAAGCTTCGTCCGAAATAGGGAGCGTGTCGACGGGCTTGCCATAGAGAAGACGTTTCATGGACGTTTTGTGGTCTTCATCGGGAATGGTGGCAAGGATCTCTTCCATAGAAGCTTCGTGGCTAGCCATCTTTTCGGGTTTTTTTCTTTCTTTCCTTTTACGAGACTTGTATCGGAACTGAACTGCAGCAATTCAAAGTGTACGATCACTTACCAATTAAATAACACCAGCTCTTTGTTATTTCGTGTTTCTGTTGATAGATCGAGTAAATATATTGTGTTTTGTGGTATTGTCTTCATGAAATTTCTTGATGATTGATTTCGTTGATATCGATTTGGGGGGAGTCAGTGGAGTGTCCACGCCTACTCGTACCAGTATGGTACGTACTAATAGTCTAGTAGCTAGCTGGCTCTAGCTACGATGTAGCTACCAGTAGTAGAGAGTTAAGGCTGGATCTTTCGTGAGATCGGGTTCGGGTTCGGATATCGTCGGAAGCACGAATTCTTCCTTCAAAGTGGCGGGAACTTGGTGTCAAGAACCATGTGGATCAAAACTTGAACAAGGCCGTTGTTTCCTTGTTAAAACTACTACTGTAGAAATGCGTACTAGTACTTCGTTTGTAAGTACTCGTACTTCTTCTTAGCGCGAAATCTGTTTTCCCAATCACTCAACTGAATGCAAGAGACCACAAAAATGATGAGTAATGATAGATAGACCCATGCATCACGGTCAAGCTATCAACAACAGATATCAACAGATCAACACATAGATACCAGCAGTACCAGTACTGTATCGTGGGACGAAAGACACATCTATTTATTTCGACCTAGGTAGTTTAGCTAATTACTTCACAAGGAATAATACCTTGCCATCACTTGACAGCAGCCTCAACCTTTACCAAAACAATGGCGCCCAATACTACTACCACTACTACAAGTGGTAGTGCCAATGGTACATCCTACTGTGGCAGCGGAACAGTTGTGGACATGGAAGATCTCTTCAAAGACAAGCAATTTGCCGTCCAACCACGTCTCTTGGAAAAATCTCACTTACGAAACTCCAAGGAGACTCGAAAACTTCAAGTCCTCTACAAACGCAACCCCAAAAAGAACATGGCACCCAAAGAACTCTTGAATGATTTTTCCTTGTCCATTCATTCCAATTTGACCGAAGAAGAAGCCGTCCAAGAAGCCGCGCGCTGTCTCAAATGTGCCGATGCTCCTTGTCAAAAGGGATGTCCCTCCAACATTGATATTAAAGCTTTCATTACGTGCATACAATCCCGCAACTTTTATGGAGCCGCACAAATGATTTTGAACCAGAATCCCGTGGGATATACCTGTGGCAAACTCTGCATGACGTCCGAATTGTGCGCGGGCTGTTGCAATTTGGCGCATACCCGCGCGGGAGCCATAAACATTAGTGGATTGCAAGATTTTGCCATGCAAGTGTATGCCGATATGCAAGTGGCCGCCCGCGTCGATCCTTCCGTCAAAGCCATTGCCGACAAGAAGATTGCCTTGATCGGAGCTGGCCCTGCCTCGTTGTCGTGTGCGACCTTTTTGGCCAGGTTGGGATATACCAACGTGACGATTTATGAAAAGTACAACTTTGGAGGTGGGTTGGCCAGCATTGAAATCCCGGAATTTCGAGTTCCGATATCCTCGGTTTTGTGGGAAGTAGAACAAGTCAAACAACTCAATGTCAAGTTTGTATATGAAACGGAATTGGGTGGTGGTGGTCCAAATGGATTGGCGGTTCAGTCCTTGCTGGAGAAGGATGGGTGTGATGCGGTGTTTTTGGGCAACGGAAAGTATGTTCCCATTACGATTGATGCCTTTCAGGGCTTAGGTCCAGAACAAGGCTACTACCACAGCAAAGAATATCTCAAGGATGCTTCCTTGATGAGTCGAGACTTGTCATCCCCTAGTAGTAGTGACAAGACGATTCAGCACAACGGTCGAGTTCTCGTCTTGGGTGGAGGAGACACGGCGACTGATTGCGCCAGAACTGCCTTTCGCTTAGGGGCAGATCGAGTCACCCTAGCCATTCGTCGGAATACCACACAGTTTCGTGCCACGTCCGAGGAACTCGATATGACCTTTGAAGAACAAGTGGACGTCATCCCATACGCCCTGCCCAAACAGGTCATCTTTGACGACGACGGAAAGATTAAGGCCATTGAACTATACAAAACGGAACAAGACAAGGATGGCAAGTATTTTGTCGACGAGGATCAGTTTGTTCGTGTCAAGTGCGACTCGATTGTGTCCGCGTTTGGTTCCGAAGTAGATCCCAACATTGTCGAGGCCATCAAACCTGCGGTTTTGAATCGTTGGAACGAAATCGACGTGGACGAGTATGGCCAAACCACCAATGATGCGCGCGTCTTTGCCGGTGGTGATATCATTGGATCGCAGACGCAGGTAGAGGCTTCCAATGACGGGAAATCGGCGGCATGGGGTATCCATCAATTTTTGCAAGGTCTTTCCAAAGAAACGATCCCCGAGATGCCTCATTACAATACGGAAATTGACGATGTGGACATTTCCGTAGAGGTGTGCGGTGTCAAGTTCCCGAACCCATTTGGTTTGGCCAGTGCACCCCCGGCCACTTCGTGTGAGATGATTGCTCGTGCCTTTGCGCAGGGTTGGGGCTTTGCCGTCACCAAAACCTTTACCAACGATGCTGAAATTATTACGAATGTATCGCCACGCATATTCAGCTCTCTACAAGGTCCCGCGAAAGATCGGCATTACCAAGAAGGCTTCATCAACATTGAGCTTGTTTCGGAGAAAACTCCAGCGTACTGGTGCCATGGCATCCGAGAGCTGAAACGTCGTTTTCCTGATCGTGTTGTGGTGGCCTCTATCATGAGTGGTTTTGACAAAGATCAGTGGCAAAGCCTGACAAATATGTGCTGCGAAGCAGGGGCAGACATGATTGAAATGAATTTATCGTGTCCTCATGGTATGCATGAAAAAGGTATGGGTCTGGAGCTTGGCGTTTATCCTGAAAAGGTCAAGTCAGCCTGCTCTTGGGTCGTTGAGGCATCCACGGTGCCCGTATTTGCGAAACTTACACCCAACGTCACGGATATTAGTCTGATTGCCCAAGCGGCTCACGACGGTGGTGTGGCAGGTGTCACTGCGATCAATACGGTTTCCGGTCTTACTGGATTCCACACGGATGCCACTCCAGGGCGGTTCGGGGTGGGATCCGCTAACGATACCACTTACGGTGGCCTGTGTGGTAACACTATCCGCCCCATTGCTTTCAAAGGCATTACGAAAATCGCCCAGCGCATTCCAGGAATTCCTATCATGGCTACAGGTGGCATTGACTCTGCAGACGTTGCCGTCCAGATGCTTTATGCTGGAGCTTCGGTATTCCAGATCTGCTCAGCTGTTATGAATCAGGACTTTACGATCATTCATGACCTCATTACGGGCCTGAAGTCGACCTTGTACATGAAAGGACGAAAGGACTTGACGAGTTGGCGTCACGGTATGCCACCACTGGAAGAGCAGCAGATTGAACCTCGCGCTAAGTTTGGTCCTCGAGAATTAGAGCGCAGGCAGGCGAACACAGAGAAAAATTTGAAGCTAATCGTCAGACCGCTGCCTAACTTTGATGGAGCGCAACCGACCACCAAACCCCTCATGGTGCAAGATCTCATTGGCCTTGGCTTGGATCATGTGAAGACCTACAACGAGCTCACTAATCGGGAGCAAGTGATTGCGCATGTGGACCCTGAAATTTGTTTAAATTGTGGCAAATGCTTCTCTACGTGCAACGACAATGGATATCAGGCGATTACCTTTGATCCTGTAACTCACGTTGCAGTGGTGGACGAGGAAAAGTGCACGGGATGTGGCCTTTGTGAGAGTGTGTGCCCAGCTCTCAACTGCATTACATTTCATCCGCGCGATGGCTTCAAGGAACCTTGTCGTGACAAATTTGATCTCTAGATAATCTCAATACTCTACTATTAGAAGTAGGGATTTGAAATACTAATTTTCTTCAATTATTTTGCTTGTAGCTTACAGACGCATACTGTACCGGCCCAAAGTTCAGTAGAGTGGAAATGTTTTGCTGGATCCCTGTTCCGACTATCTCGGAGAACTGAGAATTCGATGAACGAACTACTAGAACAGTGATGATGTGTTGCGAACTCTCTAGAGCCAGCAAAACTCTAGAGCCAGCAAATTCCACATAAAATCCTGGAAGCAATTACCTAGTAGGTTTTCTTACTACATAGCACCTTGTAAATCAGGGTCCAGTATGATGGGCTACGAAAATAGAATTCAACTTCACCTTTTGTGAGCGGAAGCATCTGTTCTTGGATGCTTCGGAAGGGTTCTTGACATCAACCATGGGAACGCTACACAAAGATCTTCCCAAATAATGGACGGAACGAGCAGCACGCGACGTGAGTTCGCTTTCGGCAACCTCTTTCGTTGGAACTCTAGCTAGTACTCAGAACCCTGGGCATATTATGTCAACTATGGGAACTCCTCGCCTATTCACTTCCCCGATAATGAAGGGATCTTTGGATTGTCGCATTGTGAGTTCGGTTAAGGTCATTGCCAAACTACATAGCCTACTACCATAGCTAGCTACTCCAGTATAAGTAAATAGAGTGTGGTCGTACCGGTAATCTGGTAGAGTGGCAGCAGTGGCGGCAGATGCCTTCAGGCAAAATTCTGAAAGATTTTCTCCATTTGAGAGAGATAATGAGAACAACTCAACGCATCAATCATAAATTGATCTTGGAAGCAAGATATATCCGAAAATATTAAAAAACTGAATAAAGAAGTAAATAGAAAACCATCATGTCCAACCAAGATGATGGTGAGTGCAGCCCTGCCGGCGGCGGCCAAGCCAAGACCTACGAGCAGATTGCCAAGGAGGGAGGCATGATCTACACCATCTGCGACGTTCCTCCTCTTGGAACAAGTCTCTTGTTGGGTGTTCAGCATTATTTGACCATGTTGGGAGCTACCGTCTTGGTCCCACTTTTGTTGACGCCTGCCATGGGAGCCTCCCAAGAGCAAACAGCCGAGGTGATTGCGACCTGTTTTCTGACGGCCGGAATCAATACCTTGATCCAAACCAGCATTGGTGATCGGTTGCCCATTGTGCAAGGCGGATCGTTTTCGTTTTTGCCTGCCACCTTTTCCATCATTTTCAGTGCCGAGTTGCAAGCCATTGAAGATAATAACGAGCGTTTCTTGGAAACCATGCGTGTGATTCAAGGGTCGATTATTGTCGTGGGGATCTTGCAGATGGGTAAGTTCCTTTTTTGTACAGGGCAGTACACGCGTTCGCGTTGTGTGTGTATGTGTACCATGTTGTTGGTTGGAAGCGGGTGGATGATGTTTGAGGATGTCGTTCATTCGCCAAGAGGTGTATGTCATCGTGCAAAGGGATATGTTGGACTTCGTGAATGTTCTCGTCGATTGTTTCAGTGTCAAAGATTTTCTTGGAATGCCGTCATTGTGCTGCGTCAGTCCGAAGAAGAATAAACGATGAATTGGAGCTAACATCTGTTTCGTCTGGTATCTTCCTGTTTTGCAATCACAGCGATTGGTTACACTGGTTTGGTGGTCCCCATCCTCCGTTTCATTTCGCCCGTTACGATTGCTCCCGTCATCGCATCCATTGGTCTTGGTCTCTACAACGTTGGCTTCTCCAACGTCGCTTCTTGCTTTTCGATTGGGTTGATTCAAATCTGTTTGACGATCTTGTTTTCGCAGTACATGAAAATGATCAAGATCAATGGATATGCTGTCTTTGCCCTCTTTCCCATTGTATTGGCCATTGCCTGTACATGGAGTTTTGGTGCCATCCTCACGGCGGCAGATGTCTGGGAGGAAGGCAATGCTTGCCGCACGGACAATGCACGGGACTTGCTGCGGGAAACTCCTTGGTTCCGTGTCCCGTACCCTGGACAGTGGGGAGCGCCCAAGTTCAAGAGTTATGCCATTGTTCCTCAGATTGGAAGCATGTTGGCTGGCATGATTGAATCCATTGGAGATTATTACAGTTGTGCCAGACTCTCAGGAGCTCCTCCTCCAACTGGAGGAATCGTCAGCCGCGGGTTGGGCAGTGAAGGAATTGGAATTCTTTTGGCTGGTCTTTTTGGTACAGCCAACGGAACCACCAGTTACTCAGAGAACATTGGTGCCATGACCTTGACCCGTGTTGGATCACGGTCTGTCATTCAGTGCGGCGCTGTGGTTATGATTATTGTGGGATTGGTATCAAAAGTGTCTGGACTTTTGGCCAGTATGCCTGCTGCGCTTGTTGGTGGAGTTTACTGCTGCGTTTTTGGTTTGATTGTCGCGGTAGGGTTATCAAATCTTCAGTACATTGATCTCAACAGCGAGCGCAATCTTTTTATTGTTGGATTTGCCATCTTCAACTCTCTCTCCGTTGCTGGTCCTGGAGGTTATTTCAAAAACCTTCCTGAAGGGTACAATCCTTTTGGAGATTCCAATGGTTCCCAGATTGCACTGGCGCTTTTCGGTTCACCGATGATTATCGCCCTCCTTTCAGCCTTTATATTGGACAATACCATTCCCTCCAAGTCCAGAGAGGAACGAGGCTTGCATGTTTGGGACAAGGTTCGTGAAGCAAGGACCAACGACGACCCCGAATATGTCAGGGTCTACTCGTTGCCCATGTGCTTGGCAAAGGTGTTTCGGAACTGTATCTACTTGGAGTACGCAAGTCAAGGAAGAATTCCAGATCCGCCTGCAGGGGGTTATCGTCCTGGAACAGGTGATATTGGGGAGTTGTGCTGCCCTTGTATCCCTGGCTGTGCCAGGGACGATGATGCTGACAATGATGTGGTATATGTCGATTACAGCACCAAGACAAAGATGACAGACCCCGATGGCACCCAAGAGAAGAATAGCGAAAAGGACGTGGAAGCAGATAATTTGGAGGTTGAAGCGTAAGGCAATTTCGGCAACCCCACACGATCTTCGGCGTCTCCTCTCTATATATATTGAATTTTGGAAATCACAAAAATGCATCTTTAGCACACAAGTTTTGCTTCGTAGCCTAGCATTTCCTTTGTTGCTCCGAGATTCAGGACAATTCGTAGGCCCATCTTTCGCAAGGCTTTTGTTGCTAGCGCGTCGTTTGTCGTCTTTTGCAAGATTTTGTCGAGCACGAACTGGATCACCCTTGTGCGACAAGTCCGCCCGCATTAATTGTTGGTCTGGGCGACATCCAACAAAATTGTTGTTTTCGTCGAAGGTGGTGGCGGGGTTGACATCATTAGCCAGTTCAGTGGGTGCAGCTTGGACGGTGGTCGATCAGAAGAGTTTTTTTTGGAGTCTTGGCTTCGTTTGCACAGAGAAAATTGGTGGTGGCCAATGAATCGATCCCACGGTTCCAGTAATCAGAATGACTCCCTGGCTGGTTAGTATTACTATGATACTTGGTTTGTTGTTGTGGTGGTCGAGTCGATGGAGACTGATTGGTTTGTTTTGTGACGGTCCTTCCACAAGACCAATTTTCGTTCGATTTGGCCAGTGACTTGGCAAATTAATAACCCCACCACTGACGGGATTGGCTTCAATGAATCACACGAGAGACGGACAAGACAAAAAAGTCCCAGATCTTGCAATGCTTGACTTGTATGGTGGCATTTTCCCGTTCGACAACCCTAACTCAAGCCACTTTTAAAAATTACATCAGCCCCATTGTAACCGCATCCTCCGTTTCATCCATATTGCACATGAGGCGTCCCAATGAATGAACATGTAGCAACACGTGAGCGCCTTGATTCCATTAATTTGTTGTGCTCGCTGGATCTGAACAGCAAGTACCTTGAAATGCCTAGCTTGGCAGCGGGAGATGGAAAGCACAACACACCATCGTACACGGCTGTTTGCATGTCCATGTCCATTATTAATTATTGCCGCATTAGTACCGCATTTGTGAGACTGGCCGCGATTTTCACCAATCTGGTGCAAACATGCCAAGAAAAGACGATGATTGTTGAAGTCAAAGAATCAAATAGAAATCTCATATGATGATATCAATGGTGGCAGTAGCTGTGGCAGGGATGATTGGTGGTGCATGGTGCCGGCTACAAAGTTCAATCCAATCCATCACCATTGCAGGCCCGCACAAAATTAATACTCTAGCTACTACTAGTCTAGTAGTAGTAGTTTTAACGTCTCAAGGTGCCAAAGATGTGTTTCACCGTGTTTCGAACCAATGACCTCCACTGTTCAGTACGCTGTACAGCAGCACTATCTACCGGTAGTTAGTACCTACATGTAGCTACTGAGTAGCTAGCTAGTTAGCTACGTCGGAGTAGTTCCCAAGCAAGTTCAATGTCCATGAATCTTTCGACGAACGCACACTGCTCTGTTGGCTAATTTTTTCAAATCAGTGCGCGCTCGGCAGAGGATTTGACCGTTGCAGAAGTGGAGGCAACAAGTTACTACAACTTATCACTTTACTGGATCCGGGACTTCCCAACCCGTCATCCCAGCAACATCCTTCAAGATGATGATTTATGCTTCTAATTTGTTGGTCAGTGCTGCACGAATCCTTCCTTTACTCGTACTGTTGTGCAACAGACACTGATTGATAGAAAGAAAGCCCTTGGACATTTGGTTGTCATCCCCTCTACTAGGAATGGAAAACAGGTCTAGAAAGAGCTTGTTGATCTCGTGTGAAGATCATGTTGGAATTGACGGACAGTGGCAGCAGTAGTAACCTGGGCATTCGTAGCAAACAAGAACGACTCTTACCCGAACCAGAAGCACCAGAGCTGCCACTGCGACGACCTCGTGACGAGGCAGATAATATTGATGCTACGGAATATACCTATGTGTCCCAAGAATATCCTACCGTCTTTGAAGAAGCCAAAGACATGCTGTTGTCGGCCATTCTCATGTATGGTCTGGTGGATTTGAGGGCCTTGGTACGCCAAGGTCTCTTGGATGCAGGAGGCACAAGGGATGACTATTTGATTCAACAATTGTTGCAGTTGCCGATTTCGGCGAAAACGGTCGTGCAATTGGTGGCCCGCTATCGACCCCAAATTGAACAACATATTGGTCGAGCATCCACCGACTTGTATTTGGATGCTTTTGATGCCATAAGTTCGACTTGTTCGTCTTATGAACTCGAATTGGAATTTACGGGACGTGGCAAAGTCAGTCTGGTCGATTTTATGGTGGCCGTCGTCGAGGATGAACACGCCAATGTCAACGATCGGAATGATGGCGAGCTGGTGTATGCCCTTTGTGTCGATACGGCACGACGACGCATCACTGTGCTGTTTCGGGGGTGTTCGACGCGTCAGGATTGGAGCATTTGTGCCAATAATTTACTCATGGCGCACGTCAATCCATTGTATGAGCAGCAGCAGAAAGATGACGAGGACGATTGCTCGTCGTCAAACGATAATATCAACAACAATCATCATCATCATCCTTATCATCATATAGAGCAACCGGAAACCATTGCCATTCATTCGGGATACTCTCACTACATGTTCAATGCCAGCGATCAAAGTTCCGGCGTGAGCAAATTTGACGCCATTATCGGTCATCTCCAACGATTGCTCCACAAATATCCCGGATACCATGTCTATGTGACGGGTCATTCCTTGGGAGCTGCCCTCGCCACCGTCTTTGCCTTTCAAGCCGCCGCCACCCAACAACTTGATCATACTATCAGTCACAACAACAATAATGATACCAAAAGTACCGCCACTAGTGGTAGCAGTACGGGCAGTGCCTTTTGGAATGATGACACGACGACCAACAACACCCACAACCACACGCCCATTACGTGCATCAATTTTGCCAGTCCCATGGTGGGCAATCTCAGTTTTGAAACCGCCTTTCGACAATTGGAGGCTTGCGGCCAATTGCGTTGTTTGAGATGTACCAATCATTTTGATTTGTTTACCCAATTGCCCGATCGAGGAAATTGGTTGTACGTTTTGGGATGTTGTTGGACGGGACTTCATTTGGCCTATATGGGTTGGGCCCTCTTGTTTTTTGCTTGTTTCCAATCACGGGTCTATCGACATGTGGGCATGGATTTGCATCTGTACAAACACCAACCGCAATGGTGGTGGTCGTGGTGGCGAGGTGGTGGTTGTGGTTCGTGGACCACCCAAAAAGGAAACGACCATAAGAATCATAATAACAAAGAGAGCAGTGGACCCAAGTACTCCTACAAGATCAAACATCCACGAGGAACACCCGACAGCTTTGCTTGGAGAGTGGCTCATGATTGGAAAAAACATTTCAAGCAGGCCCTCCAACGACTCTTGATGTTGCCCTTTGTTGTGGACTTTAATACCAATCATAAAGCCCAAGAACATTTGAAACGCTTGTCGGGTCTGGCCGAAGAATTGGAACATGTCTATCTCAAAGATTTGTACGATACCATGCGATTTCCATCTCCGCGAGGGTCAGCAGCAGCAGCAGATTCCTCCTCTATTCGTTCGGGACCATCTGTATCACCACCGACAACGAGTCCAATTGGAGAATGCTCTGGCTGCTTTGTATAACAATATATAAAGAAGAAACACAGATTTACAGATATAATTTTACACTGTGCGACTCTTGCAAAGAGGGCATCGATGAATGAAGCTCTGGGAGTAGAAAGGGAGGAATTCCCCATTGCCCTGGTCGGGAGGAGATGGAAGATCCTCCCCTCTCCGGTATTTCCCCGACAATACCCAGGTATGACTGATATTTCCCGATGTTAGCACAGGAGACATTCTTGTCGTGTTTTTATTGTTTTCATTCTCAACTACTACTGTACAAGTAGAACGATGGGAGGTGGGATCGATTCAGGCTCGCCGCGGTAAAGCACATCTTCAGAAACTGAGAAAATATCAATCCGCTGAATTAATTTGTTAGTAACTCATAATCATCATCCATAATTTGCGGGGGATCCTTCTCTTTTAGAGGGCAACAGCAACAAGGGATCAGTGACAAGCTATAGTACCAACAATCAATATTTCTACCAGAGTAGGAGTCCAAGGATTCAATGTCACATTGACTACCTCTGATTTGAGATGACAACCAAAAAGAATGAAGATGGGTGGATAGGTGCCATGATGCATAGAAAGAAGAGCACAATAGTGCAGCCCATGGCTAAGGACTACTGCAGGATTTCCTTCCTGCCACGGACTTTGATGACATGTGAAAGGTCACCAAGATAAGAATGCTGCCAGTGACAAGCTTGCAATGGAGCACAACCAAACCAACATCAGCAGCAGCAACCCAGAGAAAAACAAAATTGTTTCCACTGATGTGTTCCGTCTCTGTGAGTGGCACACAGCTCAATTTGCATGCTGTCACACTGTATGAAGAAATGTGCTGACAACAAAAATAAGGTTCTGCCACTCTTTAAAGAATAGACCAACAAATTGATACTAGTAAAGCTTTGGTTGGGCTTCCTGTTCTTAAGAAACAAAAGGCATTCTACACCTTGCACAAAGACAAGCTACAGGAAGAACATGGGAACTTGCTATGGGTGTTTGTTTTTGCTATTGTTCGTTGTCAATTCATTTGATTGTTAATCATATTTTGACAAGCAGGCTGAAGCTGATAGAAATGTCAGCAGTGAATCTGATTTCAAATCTCAGTCATGTATGCTAATGGATCCAGTTACCAGAGAAACTTCGAGAGAGGTTTTGCTAAAAATCCAATCTCAGTGTTTCTCCTAAATGGGTAGGAGCAAAAAAAATGAGTTCCTATGTGCTGGGGAAAATGAGTTCCTACCTAAAGAACAAGCACACCGAAGTTCATTGGTTCCAAGCTTTGGATAGTAGAGCTTTTCAGCTCTTTGTTGCTGCATGCAATTACAATATGCATGAGTGTTGTGTTTTTGTCACAATTGTAGAATTTCATGACTAGGTTGACACAGTGGGTGTTGCCTGCATTTCATCATTCAATTTGAATCTGAGATGTCTGACAGTTCAGACAAGCAGAAGGTTGCACTGATTTGGATATGTTCTTTTGATTAAGGGAGTTCAGTTACGTGTGTGGGTAAAACACTTCACTGAAGTGGGTGTGCTGACACCCAGACTACAACACACATGTAATTTTTGGAACACCAATAACTTTGCACCATGACTTTCTCAGTTTGTGTGCAGACACAATCTCAATCGCATTCAACTGCAGCATTAATGCGCACAATGTGCATGAGGTGAGTCCTTGCACCCATGTCTATTGGCTTCCTAGCTTCACTTCTCAAGTAACGATGGACACGTTGCATGATTTTGTTGGGCAGCAACACAGTTGCGAACTCACGGAGAGCACCAATGACACAAGCTTCTCCAATGCCATTGACTCTGAGAACTGTCTTGTTGTCAAAACCTTGCATGGCAGTCAAGGTGGCTGCCAGTCTGGCAGTGTCGGTGGCATCAGGTGCACCGGCTTGGGTGTCAGCGGTCACGGCTGCTTGCGCAGCTTTGATCACTTTTTCCCTTGCTTTTGTTGCAATTGGGGCTAGTGCTGCATTGAATCCACTCAAAGCGGATCCATGAGCAAACTGTTGAATCATTTGCTTGTGCAATGTTCTGGTTGCGCAATTGAGGCCTACAAAGGCTCCCTCAACATTGCGAAACCACTCAAATTTCTCGTGGTGTTTCAATCCCACCTACCAACACATTGAAGGTATTTTTGACTTTGGTGGAATTTGCGTCAGCTGGATTGCTGAAGAGATCGTGCAAGATCTTCTTTCTTGTTCACTGTTGTTGGTTCTGGGACCAATGGAAGCACAGGCTTCTTGTTTGTTCCAAAATCTGTGGATGCAGAGACCTTCATGGTTGAATGAAGTTAAAACAAAACAAATGTTTTGCAACATAACGATTTGTGGTTTGAAGTCAAAATGCACTGCTGTGCGCAAAAAGCTACAGACCTTTTTAGTTGTTTGCAAATGAAAATTACAAGCTTGGAAATGAACTGAAACCATTGTGACATTTGAGAGCAGTTCGGCTCAAGATCCCTCGGCGCAATCCTGTCTCTGCTGAGATGAACGATGCTTCCACGTGAAGAATTGGCATGCAAGTTGCATGCTTTGTCATGACTTGTTTTGCAACGATAGCTCGTGTTGTGCGATCCAGACCAAAACATGTTCTGATCCCATGTAACAGTCTGAAAGACATGTCCGTTATGTCACATGGACCAGCGCATTGTGATGATGGTTCGTTGCTCTGCTGAGCAACCTTCTTCACTGCTTGTGAAGGACAGGGCTAGCACCAACTAGTCCCATGCGCTAAGGAGCGTTGCTTCCGCGAATGAATCCCGGATGAATGAGTCCCACATGAGGATGCTCTGTTATGTGCCCAATTTGGTGCATTGCATGCTCCTAATTTGCTGTCAAAGTTGCACAGAAAGGACATGTGCTAAATGATGTTCTGTTGTCTCACTCTTGCATCATCAATAGTCTATGATTTGTCCATTTCCTGCAAACTTTAGGTTCATTCTGTTTTGCAAATGCACAATTTAAAGAATCGATCAAAACAGCCCCAATTTTTTCTCTCATTCAGAGAAAGCTGGGCAAAAACATTTTGTGCCCTGCTCAACTGATAGACAAATTTGCAACTTCACAATGCACACATGATTGCAGTGGATGCCACTTGACTTGGCCAAGAAAAACAAATGACAAAGGTTCTTCATAACTGGAAATTCTTTTTCACAGCATGAACCCTCACCAGATGCATGTTGTTTCCGTTGGAAGCATGGAAAAGCCACAGCGGCACTGCAGAACTGCTGGTGGGTGCCCGGGCCCTTTCTCATGCTGACAAACATCAATTTGAGTTCAACCTCTCTGACCTCCTTGACAAGTCCATACAATGCAAAAAGAACTGGCTGCTCAATGTTCTAGCAGCCAAACAAAGGTTTGAAAGGCAGCAAGTTAACTGTGATGGCATCTGCAACCTCTCCACAGCCAACTCCAAACTGATCAAATGGATGACTACTGGCAGAGCCTCAGAGCATGCACCCTCAACCCTGTCTCTCCCAATGCCCCATCCTTTTGGGCCTGTCTTAGTCCTCTGTCATCCGGGACCAAAGACACTTTTCTTCAGCTGATCACAACCTTTGCAACCAAATATGAATGGTCAAACTCTTCACTGGTGTTTCCAACAACCATGATGTTGCAGAACCCGACAACCCTTGCACAAAAGCTCCAACGAGTCTGTCAAAACTGCTCCAACAGACAGATCAACCACAGCAAAATGCAGCACAATGGAGTCCCTGCGATGTGGCTTGATCTGGTGTGCCTCAGTGCCTGTTGCATTTTGCTTCATGCTCTCATTCTCTCAGAAACTGATTTTGTCTCTCAAGCTTACCTTGATTCATTTCTGACAATGACCAACAACCAAATCCGTCTTGAAACAAACACATCTGCCTTGGCGCAACATGTGCCGGATACCGTCCTCTTTGGACCCCAAAATTGTGAGCAACCTGACAATTTACCTCGTGCTGCATGGCGCCAACGCAAAAGCTTTGGGCAAAGAGGATGCTTTCCTGCTTGCAAAGTTTCAACAATGTCATCCAACAAGCTCATGTCGAGTGGTCCCAACTTGCCAAGGCAATGATGAATGATTTGATTCTCTGCACCACCACCATGCCACCCTTTCTTAATGAGGACATGCCTCAGAGAGCTTCCCACACTCAACCGCGAGTCTACAACACGAAGCTTCCTTTGTCTCTTCCTCCCTTTTCAATGATGTTTCCCATCAGTTCAGCGTTATCACATTCAGCATTGCTCTCCCGGGTAGCTACGGGAGTTGCAACTTCACATGGACTTGTCTGTGTGTGTGTCCAAAGGGCCAGCCAGGCTGAAGTGCCCTGTCTGGTGCAACGCAAAATAGACATTTTTTTTTGGCAATGATGAATGATTTGATTGCATGCAGTCAAGTCAATGCCACCCACTTCCTTCTTCTTCACAAGCCCACATGTCTTCCCCATGGAGAAACTGACAAAGAAGCCATCTGTGGCAAAAAGGCCCGCATCACCATTGTCCGAGTGGTTCACAACTGCCACAAGTTCTGGATCAAGGAGAAGGCTCTCCATTTCTTCCCCAAGTTCAGTCCCACCATTTTCACGCCAGATCAGCTCCTGTGCATGAAGCATTCGGTTTGCTAAAGTGAGCCCTGACCCTCCCTCCCTTCCACTTGGTCTTCCCCACCTCACCGCATCGCATTCACCCCCCTCCTCCTATCTCTGATCCAATTCAACTCAAAAAGAGGTCGTCTTTTGGTAAATTTGTCTTTTTGTATCCACATCTCTCAAGTGAATTTCGAAGGAGTTCCATGATGTGATTCATTCTCCCTTTCCTTCTGTTCATTTGGTTGCAATCACAATTTGCGATGCCACACTCAACCTTGCACTGCAGGCAATGAGGGGTAGCTGTTCCACATCAAGTGTCTTTTGAAGTTTCTTTCGAGACAGTGTCGGGTTGCCACTGGCTGCAGTTTGCCCTGATGATGCTAATCTTAGAGTTAATTGAAAGCGCAGAAAAGCTAGAAACTAATTCTTCAACCTGTTGTCATCTTGCTGCAAAACACATGCTTGATGCCTTTGATTCACATTCAGAAGGAAAAAAAGCTGCAAAATGGACTGACACCTGCAGCTTGAACATGCAACAAATTGTTTCCCAACATTGTCATGTTCATGGTCTGCTTTGTTGGGTTCTTGATAGATGTGTCAGAACAGGAGCCATTTCCATTGTTCTCAACAACAGATGATGATTTGTTCTGTGATTGAGCTAATGACAACAATGTTTGGGGTGCTTTGTTCTTGCTTCAAAATTATTTCAAGGGTGTGTCTTTTTCTTGCATTTGACTGTGACATAAAAAACAACTGACACGTGCAATCACTGAAAACAATTTAAAAAATGACCTCAATTCTTGATTGACAATGGCACAAATTGGTCACTTTCTCCTCTTGCAGGACAGATTTGTTGTTGCAACAGAGTTGGAGTCATGGCTTCATTTGAGCAGTTGTGGATTTGAAATGCTTTTGTCTCCATTTGTCTGTTGAGAACTCATGAGAACAACCAAGTTTGCTTGTCAACATTGCGCCAACTGCATTTTAGACAACTTCTGCAGTTGTGCCCTGTGCTGATTGTGGCAAAAGGCTCCGGTCCACACAGAACACAATGTCCCATGTGAACTTTGGCACCGGTCTGGTGCATTCTCACCCATGATTTGCACTGTTTCACTGCAGAAAATTAATCAGCTCATGTTGTGCCAGAGGTGCCAATGTTCATGTGTGCGCACCCAGTCAGAGACCACATGTGTCGCTTGCCGGAGCGTGAATTGACCGTTGAATTTGCACTTTGCGTGCCATGTGCCACCCCTCACATGTTTTGCAACACGTGCATTTGTGCTGACAGTTGGTGGAGTGTGGGTCATTCCGAACAAGTCCGTGCGGATTTGCTGCGGAAGGCTCCAGTCACCTGCGACTGTCATCGTGTGATGCGAATCACATGGTGTTTGAATTTGAATGTCACATTTGGCACACACGCGCCCGCGTGAGCTGCTTGTTGTGCAATTGGACAGCATGCCCGCATGACACAATTCCATCGCTCATGTGACTGACACAATCACATCAGTTGACGCACTCATTTGACCTCAATGCGTTCGTTGAGCATGTGTTGCGATTGAAATTGTGTCACCATGATTCACCCATCGCTTTGCCGACGCAATTTCATCTGTCAGTGGCATTCGCTTGATCGTTCAGAGGAGAACCCTTCTGCCAGGCTTCTGCACGAATCCCACAGGATTCGAACTCAGGCCCTCATGGTTCAGATGTGAACACCTGACCAAGGCGATTTGCCACTTGTGGCAAACGACTCAGGTCCACATCTGTCTCTTATACACATCTGACGCTGCCGACGAATAGAGAGGTGTAGATCTCGGTGGTCGCCGTATCA
>ENA-ORBV01004550-ORBV01004550.1-microbial-mat-metagenome-genome-assembly--contig:-NODE-4550-length-26456-cov-5.001630_pt1 | contig 26456 bp, 23 predicted proteins | sample MGYA00237777_ERZ505514 | MGnify/ENA primary metagenome ERZ505514 (study PRJEB26160, sample SAMN06269048) | microbial mat metagenome | isolation source: Oligotrophic lake microbial mat | place...
GCCAGAGGACGATCCGCGACTGACGTGTGGACTCGACGAGGATGATCGCGGTGCGCGTCGGTCCGTCAATGGTGCGACACAGCGTGGTGTCAACACCTGCCGTCGTCAGGGCGCCGTTGACGAGTGCTCCATTCGCGTCCGCGCCGAACGCACCGACATACCGCGTGCGAAGCCCGAGCCGTGCACATCCGATTAACGCCGTCGCGATCTGGCCGCCGGGCAACGTCGAGAGACCGTCGAGTTGGGCCTTGCCGTCAGGGGGCGGCAGCGCCGCGGTGGTCACAATCAGGTCGACGGAGTTTTCACCAAACCCGATGACGTCCCACGTCCGTTGACTTTCGCCTTTCTTTTGCATAGAGTCGGCCCGTGCAGCCCCTTACCAAACGTCAACGCGAAATTCTCGACTACCTGCAGGAATTCATCCAGCAACACGGCTATGCGCCGAGTCTGGAGGAAATCGGTCGCCGTTTTGGTCTCTCTTCGCTCGCGACCGTGCACAAACATCTCACGAATCTTGAAGAAAAGGGGTTCATTCGCCGCCTGTGGAACCGGAGTCGGTCGGTGGAGCTGCTCGCGGCCCGCACGGGCCAGCGCGCGGTGGAGCTTCCGATGCTCGGCTATGTCGCTGCGGGCGTGCCTATTGAAGCCGTGGCAGGGACGGAGACCATCGCGGTGCCCGAGGATTTTGTCGGCCGGCGCGACACCTATGTGCTGCGCGTCAAGGGCGACTCGATGATCGACGAACAGATTCGCGACGGAGACTTCGTGATCGTTGAAGACCGCAAGACGGCCGACAACGGCGAGATGGTCATCGCCCTGGTGGGCGGACTCGACGTCACCCTCAAGAAGTTCTACCGCGAGAACGGGCGCGTGCGCCTGCAGCCGGCCAACGCGGCCATGCAGCCGATGATCATGGATGCCTCGCTCGTACAATTGCAGGGCGTCGTGGTCGGGGTCATGAGAAAGTACTGACATGTCCGAGAAGGCTCCCAAACAACTCAGCTTCACGATCGTGCCCGATGAGTCGGGCGAGACGACCCGCACGTATGCGAACTTCTGCGCCGTGGGTCACACGCCCTTCGACATGACACTGACCTTCTGCGATGTGCGTCCACTGTCTGAGCACGACATCAGAAGCGCCGAGAACACGCAAACGGTCAAGGCGCCCGTCGTCAGTCGCATCGCCCTCCCCTTCAGCGTCATTCCGGGTCTGATCAACGCGCTGCAGGAACAGATGCGCGGCATGCAGGACGCTCAGGCGCAACAGTCGGCCGGCTGGCCGCAAGGTCCGCTGCACTAAAAAGACGTCGGGTGTCTTTTTTAGACTTAGGCGATGCCAAAAAAGACACCCGACGTCTTTGACGCCCTCGACACCATGCATCCGAACGCGTGGACGGAGCTCGACTTCACCACACCGTATGAGCTGCTGGTCGCCACCATCCTCTCCGCGCAGTGCACCGATGCACGCGTCAATCAGGTCACGCCGACGCTGTTCGCACAGTTCCCCAATCCCCGCACGCTGGCCGAGGCGAACGCGACTGACCTGGAAGTGATGATTCAGTCGACCGGCTTTTTCCGCATGAAGGCGAAGAGCCTGCTCGGCATGGCCACCGCCGTGGTGGGGGAACATGGCGGCGAGGTGCCGTCCGACATGGGCGCGCTGGTCGCTCTTCCTGGCGTCGGGCGCAAGACGGCCAACGTGGTGCGTGGACACGCGTTCCATTTGCCGGGCTTCCCGGTCGATCGCCACGTCCTGCGCGTCGCCACCCGCATCGGACTTCTCAAGGGCAAAGCTACCGAGGATGCGGTGGCGGCCGAGGCCACACTGACCAAGCTCCTGCCGCCGGAGCGATGGACGCGGGCGTCGGACACGTTGATTCTCCATGGGCGCCGCATCTGCAAACCCAAACCGCAATGTGAACGCTGCGTCATCCGGCCCCATTGCGCGTACTATCGATTGCATGGACCCGGCCACGTTTCCCGCTGATCGCTTTCAGATCCTCGTTGACGAGGCCGTCGCCTCACTCCCCGACCGTTTTCGCGAGGCGATGGTCAACATCGCGATCGTCGTCGAGGACGATCCCACCGCCGATCAACTGGCGGAGGTTGAGGTCGAACCACCCGACACCATCTACGGTCTCTACGAGGGCATCCCGTTGCCTGAGCGTCAGTGGGCACATGGCAACGTCCTGCCGGACAAAGTCACCATCTTCCGCAATCCCATCCTCGAAGACAGTCATGATGAAGACGACGTGGTCGTCGGCATCGGCGAGACGCTCATCCACGAGGTCGGACACTACTTCGGGTTGTCCGAAGAGGAGATCATGGAAATCGAAGAGAAATACTGGCAGGGCGGCGCCGGCGACTAGAGCCTGCCCGTGGTTTTACAGGGAGAAATTGAGACGCGGAGGGCATCACGCGTCGTTCTGAGTAATCAGGGCAAAACTCCGTCGTTGCCAGCGCCGCGGTTCAGCGTTCAATTCGGAGCTCCATACACACATCCGCGGATGCATACGGCAGCGACGATGGCAGGGGGCGGTGCGTAAACCCGATGCGTTCGTAGAGGCGAAGCGCGTCCTGCAGCCGTGTGCTCGAGAGCAGCATCATCGTGTGCGCCCCCATGCGGCGCGCGTGTGCGATACACACCTCCACGAGCTGCCGCCCGAGACCATGCGCACGCGCGGCCTCAGCCACGGTGACCTTCAGGAGTTCGACTTCGCCTGGACCGTGCGGCGCGACAGCCGCCGTGCCCACGACTTCCCCATCCCGGACTGCGACAAACACCGCCCCACCCACGGCAATCACGGCGCCGTGCGGGTCTGCGAGCTGCACCTCATCGGCAGGTTCGTACAACGCGTGTTCGTCGAGCCACGCACGATTGAGGCGGTAAAACGCCTCGGCATGTTCTGGACGGAAGGGGACAATCTCGATCGGTGACATGTGTGACGACGACTGACACGATACACTCTCGGTGTGCGCGCGACCACTCGTCCTCGTCCTGTCGGTCATCGTCCTCGCAAACGATTCGGCCAGCATTTTCTCGCTGATGCCTGGGCACAGAAGGTGGTCAACACCATCGATGTGCAGCCGCAGGATGTGTTGCTGGAGATCGGACCTGGTGCGGGCGCGATCACGTTGCCGCTCGCGCGCACCGGCGCCCCCATTCTTGCGGTCGAAATCGACCGCGACCTGGCCGGCGATCTGGCGGGCAAAGTCCCGCCGAACGTCAGTCTGATGACGGCGGATTTCCTCAAGACCGATGTCGTGTCGTTTCTGACGGCGCTGCAGCCAAATCGGCCGCCGGGCTCACCGAGCGACGTGCCTCGCCGCTTCCGGGTGGTGGGCAATCTGCCCTACAACCTGTCGTCGCCGATTCTCTTTCGCCTGATCGAGTTGTCGCGCGCACACGGCCTGTTCACCGACGCGACCTTGATGGTGCAGCGCGAGGTGGCCGATCGTCTCGTCGCCAAGGCCGGCAAGAAGGATTACGGCGTGCTGAGCATCTTCGCGCAAATTTACGCGGACATTGACCGGCGTCTGGACGTCCCACCCACGGCGTTTTCGCCGCCACCCAAGGTGCGATCGAGTGTGATCCGGATGACGTTCCGTCCCAGCCCCGTGCGCATCGTGGACGAGGCGCTGTTTGCACGCCTGGTGAAGGGGGCGTTCATGCAGCGACGAAAGACCCTCGCCAACGCCCTCAAGCCGCTTGAACCGACGGCACCTGCGGTGCTCGCGCTCGCCGGCATTGACGGCAAACGCCGTCCCGAGACCCTCACGCTCGAAGACTTCGCGCGGGTGACGGAGTTCTTCGCGCGTCTGCGCGCTGAAGGCTGAGTCGGCTACTTCGCGCGCGACGTGGTGCGTTCGGACAGCACCCAGGCAAACGGATCGAGCTCGACTTTGCGCGGCTTGGCCGGCACCTTCATTTCGAAGGGTGTGACTGGTCCAGCGGCGGCAACGGTCGTGCGCGCCTCCTGATTGCCGTCAAACGACAGGACCAGCGGCAGGATCATCACAAAGTCCTTGTCGACGGCATCCTGCTTGACGACGCCGGACAGGTAGAGGCCGTCGGCCTTGGTGATCACTTCCCACTCCATCTGGTACGACGGCAGCCCGGTGCCATACACCCACTGACGGAAGAACCAATCGAGGTTGCGCAGGTTGAACTTCTGCGCCGTCGGCGTTCGCGCAAAGTGTTCACTGGCGACGGCCCAGAAGTCCTCGGTACGCGCGGCCTTGTTCCGGTGCCGGGTCACGAAGTCCTGCATCATCGTGTTGAACGCCGTGTCGTCGTAGGTGGACGGATGGCTGAACAGGAAGTGCAGCATCCGCAGCACCAACGCGCCCTTGTTGTAGACGAGTGTCTGGTAGGCACCCAGCGTCTTGGTCGTGTTGAGCCGGAGCCCGTAGGTAATGGGCCCCAGATCGTTCAGGCGGCCGCTGCCCATCCCGAGCACGGTCCGCGGCTGGTTGCGGAGCGACTCCCGGTGTTCCCGAATCAGATCCGCCAGCGCTTTTGGACCTTCTCGATCGCGTCGGCCCGCGTAGAGCATGCCCGAGTATTCGGCAAATCCCTCCGACAGCCACTGGTCACGATACGACCGCCACGAGACGATATTGCCCCACCACTGGTGCGCCGTTTCATGGGCGATGAAACTGTGGGTGTATTTGTTTTCCTGATCCGTCGGCGGGATCATCAACATCGTCGGGAATCCCTGACCGAAGTTGTAGGGATGGAAGGCCGCACCAAAGGTGCCGTATGGATAGGCCCCGAACATGGCGGCAAAGTATCGCACCGCGTTGTCGAGCTCCGCGAGGATGAACTCGTGTTTGATGGCGGTGACACGACTCGGTACGGAGTTGAACTCCAGCGGGATCGGGGTGCCGCCCGCCTCCCAGGTCACCGACTGCGTCTTGCGCTCAAATGGACCCAGCGCAAACACGACGAGCGCCACCGGCTCGGTCATCGTGAACCTGGTGATGGACGCCTGCGGGTCTTCCGGGTCCAGCGCCTCGGGCGTACGCGTCCCGACAGACACCATGCGATCACGCGTACGGTGCCGGAAGGTCAGATCAAACGTCGCCCGGTCGAGATACCCGTGCCGCGGCAGCCAGGTGACGTTGTCACGCGGGTAGTGCACTTCGGGCACGACATTTTGTTCGTCCATGAAGTCGCCCTCGAACTCCACGTCCAGGGCCAGTTGTTGTCCAACGGTGGTCGCGGTCGGCAGGAACACCGTGAATCCACCCTCCCAATCTTCCTGCGCCCACGCAATGTCCTGTCCCGCCAGACGGACGCGCGTGAGCCGGAGTTGATGGTCGAGGCGCTCGCGATCGGCCCCCGACAGTGATTCACCAATCTGGAACGTGACGGCCTTCGCTCCGGCCGCACGCGCCACGGCGGCGATCCGTCCGGAAAGTCCGACACGACGGTCAAATTGCCGGAGGTCGACGGTCAGCGTGTAATGCGTCACGTCCACCACATCGAAGACATCGGAGAACTGCACGGCGTTTTTGGCATAATCCGCCTCCGCGTAAAAGGCGGTCCACACTTCGTTGAAATAGAGGGCGGACTGATGCTGAAAGATCAGCCCCTTTTCTCCGGCGTTCAGCCGGAAATACCCGACGGGAATCCTGCCCTGATGATCGAGCACATAGGTGAACTTGCCTCGGCGTCCCCCGTCGTACTGCGCGAGGAACACGCCCGGAGTTTCCTGGTTGAGCACCGACTGGGCCAGGCGCGCCGCCACGTTCGCACCGGTCTCGGTGGCGAATTTTGTCTCGAATTCGGTGGCGAGCTTCGTCGCCGCTTCCGGTGCGACGCCTGGCGTTGCCGCCGTGCCGATGTCATCAAACGTGTCGTCACTCCAGCGCAGCACCGCGGTCTTGAAGTCCGACTCGGCGACGTCCGATCCGATCAGACGCTTGAGATTTTCCTGATCAAAACGGCCGGCCGGTGTCTCGGCGCGCATGGTGCCCTGCCCCACAAACACCGCACCCATCACCTTTCCATCCGCCGGTGCGGCAAAGTGGAAGGTGCCCGTGAAGGTCATGGTGACCCGATCGCGCTTCAGTGTCAGATTGGAGACCGCCGCCGTGCCGCCCGTGAGCACCATCGAGCGAATCGCCACATACGACGGGTTCACCATTGGCGCGCCCTGTGCCCGGGCCGCGGACCCTCCGGCCACCACCGCCAGCGCCATCATGACCAGCCACATCGCTCGAATCTTCATAAGGTCTCCTGAAACACGTGGGATTGTACTCTCCGATCCCCTGTGTTATAGTCCGCACAGTTTTTCCCTCCTGATTTCACGGGTCATCCCAGCGACCCACAGGTCGGACACGCTGACTGTTTTCCGGCGCCCTCCGCGCCCAAGTTCTGTCTGCCGTTGAGCGCCTGCTCAGTGGGGACTGGTGTTCGAAACGAGAGTGTGAAGGTCGCTGTCGATGTTGTCGGCATTCAGTACGTCTATCGGTGCACCGTCCGTCGAGGTCATCCCCATCGGGGGCCTCGGTGAGTTCGGTATGAACATGATGCTTGTCGCCTGCGGCGACACCGCCGTGCTGGTGGATGCCGGTGTCATGTTCCCTGAGCCTGAACTCTTCGGGGTGGATTTGGTCATCCCGGATGTGTCGGCACTGGAGGCGTACGCCGGCCGCATCGCGGCCCTCATCCTCACGCATGGACATGAAGATCACATCGGCGCGGTGCCGCATGTCCTCAAATACGTGCAAGGCCCGGTGTATGCCACCGCCTTTACCCACGCCCTGCTCAAACCAAAATTAGACGAGCACAACGTGGATACGGAAGGGCGACTGATCACCGTCGCCCCGAAACAGACGGTCACGATCGGCACGCTGGGCATCGAGTTCCTGCGGGTCACACACAGCGTCCCCGATGCTGTGGCGCTGGCGATCCATACGCCGCAGGGCGTCCTGATCCATACCGGTGACTTCAAGATCGACCAGACGCCCCTGGACGGCGAGCGTTTTGACCTGCATCGGTTCGCAGCGCTTGGCGCCAAGGGCGTTCTGGCGCTGTTCTCCGACAGCACCAACGCGGATCAACCCGGCACCACCGGTTCCGACCGTGACGTCATCCCGGGCTTCGAGGAAATTTTCTCCTCCGCACCGCGCAAACTCATCGTCGCGTCCTTCTCGACCAGCATCTACCGCATGCAGATTCTGGTGGATCTCGCCGAACAGTTTGACCGGAAGGTCGCCTTTGTCGGCCGCGGCATGATCCGCAACTCCGAGACGGCCATGCGACTGGGCGTGCTCAAGGTGCCCAATGGCCTGGTCATCGCCGACAGCGACGTCCGTGACTACCCCGACCGGGACGTCCTGTGCCTCTGCACGGGATCCCAAGGGGAGGCCATGGCCGCCCTCTCCCGCATCGCCATTGACGATCACCGCTACGTCAAGATTGAGGACGAGGACACGGTGGTGTTTTCGGCCCGGGCCATCCCGGGCAACGAAAAGGCCATCGGACGGGTCATGAACCACCTGGCGCGCCGCGGGGCCAGCATCATCACCGACGGCATGAAACATGTGCACGTGTCCGGCCACGCCTCGGCCGAAGAGCTGAAACTGGTCCTCTCCCTGGTGCAGCCCAGGTTTTTCGTGCCGATACATGGGGAGTACCGGCAGCTGGCCCAGCACGCCCGGTTGGCGCGGGCGGTCTGCCCCAGGACGAGTGTGCTCCAGATGACCGACGGCGACGTGTTGCGGCTCGACGGCGATGGGGCGCGGATCGTGGACCGGGTGCAAACCGGCCGCATCCTGATCGATGGGACCCGCACCGGGGAAGTTGGCGACGAGGTCCTGCGCGACCGGCGGCACCTGGGCATTGACGGGCTGGTGGTCGCGGTCGTCGCGATTAACGGACAGACCGGCGCGCTCGAAGGGACGCCGGAGGTGATTGTGCGGGGACTGGCGGCCGACGCCAAGCAGGATCAGCTGCTGCGCGACGCCCCCGCCCTGCTGGAAGCGGCACTGGCGAACGTGCCGAAGGAAGAACGGACCGACCCCGGCCTGATGCAGGAACGCGTCAAGGTCGAGGTCCAACGCCTGTTCAAGAAGCGGGCGGGGCGACGACCGCTGGTGTTGCCCATTGTGCTGGAAGTGTGAGGAGACAAACGCGTGTCTGAATCGGCCCTCTCTCGTCGCGTGAGTGAATTCACCGGGGTTGCCCTGTTTGCGGCGACGCTCATCTGGCTCATGGCCCTGGTGAGTTACACGCCCACCGACCCCGTGTGGTTCTTCAACAACATCACGGCCACCCAGGCTGCCAACTTTGCCGGGCGTGTGGGTGCGTTCGTGGCGGAGGCGTCGTTCCAGCTCCTGGGCTATTCGGCCTACTGCATTCCGCTCGTGCTCGCGGTGGTCGGCTGGCACTCGTTCTGGTGCACCACACTGGACGCGGCCTACACGAAGTTGTTCGGCGCCGGTTTGTTTTTTGTGTGCAGCGCCGCCCTGCTCTCACTCGGCTTCGGGTTTCTCGCCACCGCCAATCGCCCGTTTGATGCCGGCGGCCTGCTGGGCAAAGTTGTCTCAGACGCCCTGGTGTCCTATCTCAACACCACGGGTGCGGCCATTCTGCTGCTCACGCTGGTGGCGGCGGCCGTCATCCTGTCCACGCAGTTTTCGTTCGGCCGCGCCACCACGGTGGCGGCCTCCGCGGTACGCGACCAGTCCACCGGCTGGTGGTCCCGGCTCCAGAGCTGGCGCGAAGACCGTCGGCGTGCAAAAGAACGCCAGCAGATCGTCAACAAACACGTCCAGAAGGCCGGACGTGACAAGGCCCCCGAGATCGCCACCAAGGCCGCCGGTGCCGCCGCCTCCCTCAAGGCCGCTCGTCAGTCTCTGCGTCCTGCCGATGAGGATGAGGACGAGGGCGAGGGGCTCACACCCGTGCCTGCGGCGCGTAGTGCCGCCGCGCGTCCCCCGGCCATTCGCCGCTCCGCGCCCACACCAGTCACCCCGAGCCTGCCCCTGGGCGACCGCGACAGTGCCAAGGCGCCGGTGGAACGCCGCAAAGGCGACTACGTGATGCCGCCCCTGACGCTGCTCGACGCCGCCAAAGAGGCGCACAAAATCGACGAACGCGAGCTGATGGAAGCGGCCAAACTCCTCGAGGAGAAGTGCCGCGAATTTTCCGTCGAGGGCACGGTGGTCCAGATTCACCCGGGCCCGGTGGTCACCACCTACGAGTTCAAACCGGACGCCGGCGTCAAATACAGCCGCATCACGGGATTGCAGGACGATCTGTGTCTTGCCATGAAGGCCGAGTCCATCCTGATCGATCGTATCCCGGGCAAGTCGACCGTCGGCATCCAGATTCCCAATGCGACGCGTGAACCGATCTCGCTGCGTGAGCTGCTTGAATCGGACACCTACACGCGCTCCGCGTCGCGACTGACGATGGCGCTCGGCAAGACCATCCATGGCGAACCGATGGTCTCGGACCTGGCGACCATGCCTCACCTGCTGATTGCCGGTTCGACCGGCGCCGGCAAGTCGGTGAGTGTGAACGCCATGCTGACGAGCGTGCTCTTCCGCGCCTCACCGGAAGAAGTGCGCTTCATCATGATCGACCCCAAGCGCCTCGAGCTCGGCATGTACGAGGACATCCCCCACCTGATGACCCCGGTGGTGGTGGATCCCAAACAGGCGGCCAACGCGTTGCGCTGGGCCGTGCGCGAGATGGAAGAGCGCTACAAGATTCTGGCCAAGCAAGGCGTGCGCAATATCGAACAGTACAACCGCAACCTCAAAGCGATGCTCGCCGAACTGAAGGAATCGCAGAAGGAAGCGGCCGAGGCTGAAGTCGGCGAGCCACTCAAGACCCTCCCCTACATCATTGTCATCATCGACGAACTCGCCGACCTGATGATGGTGGCCAGTAAGGAAGTCGAAGAGTCGATTGCCAGACTGGCGCAGATGGCCCGCGCGGTGGGCATCCACCTGATCCTCGCCACGCAGCGGCCCTCGGTCGACGTCATCACGGGCCTGATCAAGGCCAACCTGCCGGCGCGTATCGCGTTCCGCGTCGCGTCAAAGATCGACTCCCGAACGATCCTGGACGGCAACGGCGCCGAGGCCTTGCTGGGCAAGGGCGACATGCTCTACCTGCCGCCCGCGTCCTCGCGGTTCGTCCGTATTCACGGTCCCTACATTTCAGAACAGGAAACCGCACGACTGTGCAGCTTCCTCCGCAAACAGGGTAAACCGGTGTACGACACCTCGATCACCGCCGAGGAAAAGACCGCCGAGAAACTGGAGTTCGAGAAAGACGACCTGTACGACGAGGCCGCGCGCATTGTGGTGTCGAGCGGGCAGGCATCAATTTCCTACCTGCAGCGTCGGCTGCGCATCGGGTTCAGCCGTGCGGCCCGCCTGATCGACATGATGGAAAACGACGGCGTCGTCTCCCCCGCCACCAACGGCAAACGCGAAGTGCTGGTGGATGCCGGTTATTTCGAAGAAGTCGACGCTCAACTGAGGTAAGACATGCCACGATCCCACTCTCTCCGGCGACGAATGAGCGCGACGACCCTCGGGTTGATGGCGTCTGTGATGCTGTGGCCCGTGGCCGCCGAAGCGCAGACGCCGGCGGTGCTCTATCAGCGCGCCACCACCCGCGAGGCCTCCGCCCGAAAGAGCCCGACGACGGCCAACGTGCGTGCCGTCGTCGCCGCCTACGAGCAGGTGGTGCTTCGGTATCCCCGGAGCGGGTATTGCGATGATGCGTTGTGGAATGGCGCGGAGATGGCCCGTTTCGGATGGGAACGGTTCAAGCAGGAGTCCGACCGCAAGACGTCGGAGCGGCTCTACTCCTGGCTCAGGCGCGAGTATCCCACCAGCGCCAAAGCCAGGCAGGTCGCGCCACAACTTGCCGCGCTCAAGGCGGCGCCTGCTCCGGCACGCGCGACAGCCGCACCGCCGGCTTCCACACGGCCGGCACCGGTGTCCACATCGGCACCTCCCGCGAACGCGCCGTCAATTTCCGCGACACCGACAGGTCCGGTCGCGACCATCCGGGCCGTGTCCGTGGCGCCGTTGCCCAAGGGCGATCGCCTCGTGATTGAATTTGATCGCGAAGTGCTCTTTTCGAGCGAGCGCATCATGAGTCCCGAGCGGGTATTTTTTGATCTGCAGCAGGTCGACTTTGCGGCGAGTCTCCAGTCCGGTGCCGAGGGCTTGACCGGATCACGGCTGCGGGGTGTGCGCCTCGGGCGGCAGGACGGCCAGGTTGCCCGCGTCGTGCTCGAAGTCGCCGACACGGCCAGACACAGCGTGTTCCAGATGTATCACCCGTATCGGCTGGTGATTGACCTCGAGAGCGAGGTAGCCCCTTCGAGCAATCCATCCACTGCGGCGTCCTTTGGGCCCGCGCCGGCCACGCCCGCACCACCGCCGATCGCCCCGGCGGGCACGCCGTCGATCGGCCCGGCCTCCACCACCAGTGGCGGAGACTACACCTTGGCCCGGCAGCTCGGGCTGGGCGTGTCGCGCATCGTGATTGACGCGGGCCATGGCGGCAACGACCCCGGTGCGAAGGCCAACGGTATTGAAGAAGCGGAACTGGTGCTTGATATCGCCCTGCGCGTGGAGAAGCTGCTGAAACAACAGCCGGGGATGCAGGTCATCCTCACACGCCGCACGGACGTGTTTATCCCCCTGGAAGAACGCACCGCGATTGCGAACCGTGAGGGCGCCGACCTCTTCCTCTCCATCCACGCCAACGCCGCCCGCCGAGCGACGGCGAAGGGCGTGGAAACGTACTTCCTGAACTTTGCGACCAATCCTGAAGCGGAAGCCGTGGCCGCCAGGGAAAACGCCACAAGCGGCAAGTCGATGGGCAACCTCCCGAAGCTCGTGCAGCAGATCACGCTGAACACCAAGGTGAAGGAATCGCGCGAGTTTGCGCAGATGGTGCAGACCAGCATGATTCGTGGTCTGCGGGCGCAGAACAAGGCCGTCAGCGACCTGGGGGTGAAGCAGGCGCCGTTTGTGGTGTTGATTGGCGCCGAGATGCCGAGTGTCCTCGCGGAAATCTCGTTTGTGACCAACAAGGCCGAGGCCTCGCTGCTGAAAAACGACGCCTACAAACAGCGCATCGCCCAGTCACTGGCCGACGCGGTGCTTCGGTATCAGGCGTCCCTCAAGAAAATTTCCACCGTCGCGGTCGCGAAGTAGTCTGCCAGGATAGATCTGCGTGCAGCCACCGCCCGATTCCTTCATCGTCGAGATCATCCGGCCGGCGACGGCTGAAGTCACCGTGGTTGATGTGCTCCTGGGCTCCCTCGCCCTGGCGGGCGCACTGGCGTTCGTCGCCCTTCTGCTCGGGTTGCTCGCAGGGTGGCTGTTGATTCGGCACAAACAGCGTCATCGCCCTGAGGACGACCACATGCCGTCCATTCGGCGTCATTCCGACAATGAGGCACTGGGGCAATGAGGCAATGGCTCATTTCTCGAGCGAAGCGCGGAGCCCCAGCTCGACCAACGTCCTGACGGCAACGCCCGTGGCGCCCTTCGCCTGAAACGCGCGACGCTCTTCGGCCCACGCGGTGCCCGCGATATCGAGGTGGGCCCAGGGCACGTCCTTCTTCACAAACTCACAGAGGAACATCGCCGCCGTACTGGCGCCGGCCCATCGGCCTGCGGAGTTGATGATGTCGGCGATTTCGCTGCGGAGCAGGTCGCGGTATTCGTCATACAACGGGAGTGGCCACAGGCGATCACCGGCCTCGGTTCCGGCAGCACGCACCGTCTCCACCCAGGACTCGGGTGCGCCAAACAGGCCAGACGCCGTGCGACCGAGTGCCACCATACAGGCGCCCGTGAGCGTCGCGACGTCCACCAGATGCGTGGCCCCGAGTTGCTGCGCGTACCAGAGGGCGTCTCCGAGAATGAGGCGCCCCTCGGCGTCCGTGTTGATGATCTCCACCGTGGTGCCGCTGGCGCTGGTCAACACGTCCCCTGGACGGGTGGCTTTGCCCCCGACCATGTTCTCGGTCATCGGAATCACGCCGATGATTCGGCGCGGTGCCTTGAGGAGCGCCAGCGTGCGCATCGCGGCCGCGACGGCCGCGCCGCCGGTCATGTCGTCCTTCATCCGCTCCATGCCGTCGGCCGGCTTGATGGATATGCCACCGGTATCAAACGTCACACCCTTGCCGATGAAGCCCAGCACCGGGGACTCCGGTGCGCCGGGCGGGTCGTGACGAATGACCACCAGGCGCGGCGGCTCCGCACTGCCCTGCGCCACACCGAGCAACAGCCCCATCTTCAGGTCGCGAATCTGCTGCTCGCCGAGGACTTCGGCCGACAAGCCGACACTCTGAGCCATGGCCGCGACACGCGATGCGAACTCGCTGGGCGTCAGCACATTGGCGGGTTCGTTGGCGAGGTTGCGGGCGAAGTTGGACGACTCGCCCAGCGTGCGCCCCTCAAAGACGGCTGCCGCCAGCGCCGTGTCATCGGCCCCCGGCGACACAATGACCATCCGCTCGGGGAAGTCACCGGCGTCACGCTCCGACTTGTAGGTGCCTGAATCAAACTCTGCCGCCGACATCCCGTCGGCCCCGATCCGAGCGGTGCGAATGGGATCCAACCCGGCGCGCACAAGAAATCCCGCGGACCGCATGGACCGCAGGCGCGCCGTGTAGCTGCACGCCGCGGCGACGCGACGCAGGCGCTCCGCATCGGCATCCTCACGCCGCCCAGCGCCCACAAGCGCGACGCGAACGGCCTGGTACGGCCCGCCGGTCACCCGCGCGATAAAAAACTCATACAGCCGCCCTCGGAACTCCGACGACTCCCGCGCCGTGGAAATGTCGCCGCCCGTCGCGTCGTCGAGTCCCGGAAGGTCCTCCAGCCGATCGTCCCCCTCAAACACGGGCACGAACAACATGTCGACCGTCACCGACTCCGGTCGACCGGATGTGCCGATGAATTCGGGTTGTGCCTTCTCCTGCGCCAACGTACTGCCCCTTTTGGTAGACTGCCAGTAACTGTGAGACCGAGCATGATAACCCGGCAAGCCTGGCTCCTGGGCCTGGTTGGTACACTGATCCTCACCTCCGGCGCCTCGGGAGACTCGGTGCAAGGCAAGGGCCGCCCGAAGGCCGCCCTGCGTGTGAACCCCGCCCTGATTTTTGTCCCCCAGCGCGTGGTGGCCACCGCCGAACTCACCGAAGGGGCCAACGACCACCAGGACTACTACTGCCCGAAGATCGAGTGGATTTGGGGGGATGACACCAAATCAGAGGCCGGTGAGGACTGCGACCCCTACGAATCAGGCACGAGTGAAATCCGACGTCGCTACACCGCCGATCACACCTACAAGGAACCGGGAAACTACGACGTGATCTTCCGGATGAAACAGGGCAGCAAAACCGTGCTCTCCCTGCGACAGCAGATACGCGCACAGGGACAATAGGTCAGCGGTTCAGGTCGGGCAGGTCCTTGAACAGCTCCAGCGCCTCAGGGTTCGCGAGCGCGTCGCGATTTTTCACGGGCTGACCGTGGAGGACGTTTCGCACCGCCAGTTCCACCAGTTTCCCGCTCTTGGTGCGTGGCAGGTCGTCGACCTGCACCACACGTGCGGGCACGTGACGTGGTGACGTATTCGCGCGAATGTGCGTCGTGATGGTCTTGCGGAGCGCATCATCGAGCGTGAGCCCTTCACGCAGCCGCACAAACAGCACAATGCGTTCGTCACCGTCCCACACCTGCCCCACGGCCAGGCTCTCGAGCACGTCGGGCAACTGCTCCACTTGTCGATAAATTTCGGCCGTGCCGATACGCACGCCTCCGGGGTTGAGCGTCGCATCCGACCGGCCGTGGATCACAAATCCCTCGTGGTCAGTCCGCTCCGCCCAGTCGCCGTGGCACCACACGCCGGCAAACCGCTCAAAATATGCCTCGTGATATTTGCGGCCATCCGGGTCGTTCCAGAACCCGATGGGCATCGACGGAAACGGCGCGGTGCACACCAGTTCGCCCTGACCACTGCCGACGGCCACGGCACGTCCGTCGGGGCTCCAGACCTCCACCGCCATCCCGAGGCCTGCCGCCTGAATCTCTCCCCGCCAGACCGGCTGCGTCGGCACCCCGCCCACAAAACAGCTCACGATGTCGGTGCCGCCGGAGATCGACGCAAGGTGCACGTCGCGTTTGATGGCTGTGTAGACGAAGTCAAAACTCTCCGGTGACAGCGGTGACCCGGTGGATGTGAGGGTCCGGACCGTCCCGAGATCATGCGTCTCGATCGGTCGCAGCCCCGCCTTGTGCACCGCGTCAATGAACTTGGCCGAGGTGCCGAACAACGTCACGCCGTAGCGATCGGCTAGATCAAACAACCGGCGCCCGTCGGGATACATCGGCGCCCCGTCATACAACACCAGCGTCGCCTCCGAGGCCAGCGCCGACACCAGCCAGTTCCACATCATCCAGCCACACGTCGTGAAATAGAAGACCCGATCGCCGGGCTTCACGTCGGCGTGTAACTGATGCTCCTTCAGGTGCTGCACCAACGTGCCGCCGTGCCCGTGCACGATGCACTTGGGAACGCCTGTGGTGCCGGAAGAATAGAGGACGTAGAGGGGGTGCGAGAACGCGACACGGACCACTTCTGCGGTCCAGGGTCCTTCAGTGGTCCAGGGTCCGAGGTCCCAGTCGGGCACGAGGAACGTCGCGCGCACGGACGGCAATTTCCTGGCGACTTCGGCAACCTTCTCGCGGCAGTCGTGGTACTTGCCGCCGTAGTGGTATCCCGCGACGGCCACCAGCACCGTGGGTTCGATCTGGCCGAAGCGATCGAGCACGCCCTGCACGCCGAAGTCCGGGGAGCACGACGACCAGACGGCGCCAATCGAGGCGGCCGCCAGCGCGGCACTCACCGCCTCGGGCACATTGGCCATGATGCCGGCCACACGATCTCCAGGCTCCACGCCGACGCTCCTGAACAACCGCGCACAGGCGGCCACCTGATCGCCGAGCTCGGCCCACGTCAGCGTCCGCTCGACGCCGGTCTCATCCACCGCGATGATCGCCAACGTGTCATCGTGCCGACGAAGGAGGTTCTCGGTGAAGTTGAGGCGTGCGTCCGGAAAAAACTGTGCGCCGGGCATGCGCTCGGCGTTGATGACCGTCCGTGCGCCCTTGTCGCCGATGACGCCGCAAAAGTCCCACACGGCCGACCAGAACGCCCCGCGCTTGGTAACGGAGTACTGGTGCAGCGCCGGGTAGTCTTCGAACGTGCGCCCGACCCGCGCCGACAGGAAGTCCGTGAACCGTGTGAGTGTGGCCGCGTCAGTGCGCGCCGGATCCGGCGTCCACAGCGGCGTGGTCATTGTCGCGAGGCCGGCTGTTTGAGCGCGCGGGCCCGGTCGAACAGCGCCCGCACGGTCGGCGCATCCATCAACGCCTGCGAGGAGGTCGGCAACTTGGCCGCAATCCCGGTCAGGGCATCGGCGATGAAGTCGGCGTTGGTTTCGAGAATGCCCTGCCAGACATCGGACGGGCTCGACGCGAGCCTCGTCATGTCCGCAAATCCGCGGCCTGCCCACGCGACGCCCTCGGCGCCCACAGCTTCCCCCGATGCGGCCATCAGGGCCGTCGACACGACCTGCGGTGCGTGGCTCACGTGCGCCATCACGCGATCATGGGTCACCGCATCGGTCCACGAGGGTTTTGCGCCGAGGCCGACGGTGAACGTGGTCAGCATCGCTTCCCGGGCCTCGATCTGATCAACCACACCGGCCGGCACCGCCGCGGGCTCACGCATCGACACCAGCAGCCACGGCCGATCGTCGAACAAATCCGCGCGCGCGGCGGCCAGCCCCGACTGCTCGGATCCGGCAACCGGATGCCCGCCCACAAACGACAACGGCGTCTGCTTCGCGGCATCCATGACCACCCGCTTCGTGCTCGACACGTCGGTCACGAGCGCCTGTGTGCCCGTGCGGCCCAACCGACCAAGAATAGACGGCACCTCAAGGACGGGCGTGGCGACGATGATGAGGTCGCAGTGCTGCAGCTCTTCGGCGCTGGCCACGACGGCCGTGACGACGCCCTGGGTCACGGCTTCCTGCGTGACAGGTGCCGGGTCGCACACGGTAATCACGACCGAGGGCCATCGTCGTCGCGCGGCCAGGGCGACCGACCCACCGACCAGGCCCAGGCCGATGATCCCGATGTGCTCAAACGGCGGAGGGGTAGGCACGCCTATCTCCCCCACCCACGTCGCACGACAGACTCCGTGCAGATGCTGCGGCCGATGGCCGGCGCAATGATGCGCAGCTCCGCCATGAGCTGATCAAACTGCTGCGGGAACAGTGACTGCGCCCCATCAGAGATCGCGTGATCGGGATCATGATGGACTTCAATCAGGAGTCCATCGGCACCGGCGGCCACCGCCGCGCGCGCCATGGCGACGACTTTGTCGCGGCGCCCGGTCCCGTGGCTCGGATCGCCAATGACAGGCAGATGGCTCAGTTGCTGAACCACAGGAATCGCCGAGACGTCAAACGTGTTTCGTGTGTAACTCTCGAACGTCCGGATCCCGCGTTCACACAACATGACCTCGCGATTGCCGCCCGCGAGGATGTACTCCGCCGACATCAGCCACTCTTCGATCGTCGCCGAGAGTCCACGTTTGAGCAGGACCGGCTTTCGCGCCTTGCCGAGTTCCCGCAACAACGAATAGTTCTGCATGTTGCGCGCGCCCACCTGCAGGATGTCGGCATAGTGGGATACGACATCGATCTGCGCGATTTCCATGACCTCGGTAATCAGTTTCAAGTCATGACGGTCGGACGCCGACCGGAGCATCTTGAGACCCTCTTCGCCCAGTCCCTGGAAACTGTACGGGGAACTGCGCGGCTTGAACGCTCCGCCTCGGAAGATCTTCGCACCCGCCCGTTTGACCGCGATCGCGCTGGCCTCGACCTGCCCTTCGTTTTCGGCCGAACAGGGGCCCGCCATCACGACGACCTCGTCGCCACCGATCCGCACGTCGCCGATCGTGATGACGGTGTTCTCCGGCTTGAACGTACGGCTGGCGAGTTTGTAGGGCACGGTGATGCGCAGCACTTCGTGCACCCCCTCTTTGAGCCCAATCAAGGCGGGATCGCCATGCCCCCCACCCACGGCGCCAATCACGATGCGATTCGCGCCGCTTGAGCGGTGGATGTCGTATCCCATTTCCAGCAACTGCGCGACCACCGCTTCCACCTGGGATTCGGTTGCGCGTTCCTGCATCACCACGACCATGTCTTCACCTGCGCCTTCGTCAACGTCCGTGCCATAAAGTCTAATCCGTCCCGGTACCGGCAGCCTGACGCTCCAGGCGGCGGGCCTCGTCAATGATTCGTTCAAACAGTCGTGTGATCGCGGCGGCGTCCAGGGGCCCGGTGTTGTGCCCGCGCACGTGGGCCAACACGTCGGCCTCCCGCGTCGGCTGGTACACCGGGAGTCCCGCCGCTTCTTTCAGTCGACCAATCGCCAGCGCACTCGTCGCGCGTTGATTGAGCAACGCCACGAGTTGCTCATCCAGGGCATCAATTTGGCGTCGCAATTGGTCCAGGTTGTCCACGTCACCCTTTCAACCAGCGTACAAACGCTCCGGCGGCACGCGCTTCGTCACCTGGGGCGGCGTCTGCGATCACCTGGACCAGCGCGCTGCCCACCACGGCGGCATCCGCGTACTGACAGGTCTCGCGCACATGTTCAGGGCGCGAGATGCCGAAGCCGAGCGCCACAGGCATGTCGGTGACCGCACGAATCTGCTCCACCACCGGACGGGCCGTGCCGGCCACACTGTCGCGCACACCGGTCACACCCAGTCGTGAAATCGCATACAGGAACCCGCGGCCCATCGTCGCCGCTCGCCGGAGTCGGTCGGTTGCGGTGGTTGGACTGATGAGAAAGATCGTGTCGAGCCCGGCCGCGTCCAATGCGGCGTGCATGTCATCGGCCTCTTCAATCGGCAGGTCGAGCAACAGGACGCCATCCACCCCTGCACGTGCGGCCCGTTCGACGAACTGGTCGGTGCCCATGCGCACAACAGGATTCACGTAGGTAAAGAGCACGATCGGCGTCTCGATGGTGCGACGTACGTCCGACACCAGATCGAGTGCGCTGGAGAGTGAGCCGCCAGCGGCCAGCGCGCGCTCCGACGCACGCTGAATCACCGGACCATCGGCAATCGGATCGGAAAACGGCACGCCAATCTCGATGACATCGGCACCGGCATCGGCCAGCGCAAGGACGACATCACGCGAGGCGCTCGGATTGGGATCACCGGCGGTGACATACGTCACGAGTCCGCCGCGTTTGCGTGCCCGGAGGCCACCAAAGGTCTGTGCGAGACGGCTCATCGCGCGGACTCCTGTTCCGCAAGCAGACCGCGCACCGTCTCCACATCCTTGTCTCCGCGTCCCGACAAATTCAGGATCACCATCGCCCCTGGAGACCACTCGGACAAATGCGTCTGCAGCCAGGCCGCGGCGTGCGACGACTCCAACGCGGGCAGCAGCCCTTCGTTTCTGGCCAGCCAGGTGAACCCGCGCAACGCCGCGGCATCGTCCACCCAGACATACTCGGTACGGCCCGTCGACGCCAACCACGCATGTTCGGGCCCGACCGACGGATAGTCGAGTCCGGCCGAGACCGAGTGCGTCGGCAGAATGTTGCCGTTGGCATCCTGCAACAGCAGGCTGCGCGTCCCGTGCAGCACACCGGCGACGCCCCCAGCGAATCGCGCCGCGTGTTCGCCATCGGTGATGCTTCGTCCGCCGGCCTCGACGCCAATCAGCCGTACCGAGGCGTCGGCGACAAAGGCATCAAAAATGCCCATCGCGTTGCTGCCACCACCCACACACGCGACAATCGCGTCGGGGAGTCGGCCCGTCTCACGCAGAATCTGTGCGCGCGCTTCAGCACCAATCACCGACTGAAACTCACGCACCATCAGCGGATACGGGTGAGGGCCGAGCACCGACCCGAGGACATACGCCGTGGTCGACACAGTGGCGACCCAGTCACGCATCGCTTCATTGATCGCATCCTTCAGCGTGCGGCTCCCCCCGTCGACCGAGGTCACCGTGGCGCCCAGCACGCGCATGCGGAAGACATTCAGCGCCTGCCGACTGATGTCGTCCGCGCCCATGTAGACCACACACTCCAACCCCAGCAGCGCGCAGGCGCTGGCGGTCGCCACCCCGTGCTGCCCCGCGCCGGTCTCGGCGACGACACGGGTTTTTCCCATATGGCGCGCGAGCAACACCTGTCCGACGGCGTTGTTGATCTTGTGGGCGCCGGTATGGGCCAGGTCCTCACGTTTGATGAACAGTCGCACGCCGCTGTCACCCGCCAGGTGGGTCGCTTCGTACAGCGGCGTCGGCCGCCCCACGAAGTGCCGGAGCAGCCCATGCAGCGTGGCGAGAAACGCCGGGTTCTTGCGCGCGGCGAAATAGGCCGCCGTCAATTCCTCGACCGGCGCCACCAGCGTTTCGGGAATGAATCGTCCGCCGAACTCGCCGAAGTACCCCCGGGCATCGGGATCACGACGGCCAAAGGAGGGGCCCTCTGACCGCAATGGGGCCATGGGGAAATGAGGCAATGAGGCACTGGGGCAATGAGGCAATGTGGACATGAGGTGCTGCATTTGAACGGGGTCTTTGATTCCCGGTGCCATCTCGACGCCTGAGGACACATCGATGCCCCAGGGGTGAACGGCGTCAATGGCGGCGGCCACGTTTGACGGGTTGAGGCCGCCGGCCAGAAGAATGGGACGTGACGCGGCGACCTGTGCGGCAGTCGTCCAGTCGGCGGTACGACCGGTCCCGCCATGGTGAACGGGATCGTGCGCATCGATCAACACCAGGACGTCTGCGGGAAGCGCACGCAGCGCCTGCACCTCATCACTGCTGCGCGGGGCCGCGGCTTTGATCACCCGCACACCGAGATGGAGGAACTCCCGGACGTCCTCCTGTCCATGCAACTGAATGGCGGTCAGCCCTGCGGTCGTGATGGCGGTTGACACGACGGCCGGGGTGGCGTCGACGAACACACCGACCTTCCACACGTGCGGGGGCACATCCACGGTCAGCGTGGCAACGTGTTCCGGCGTCACGGCACGAGGACTTCCCGGCCACAGCACAAATCCGAGGGCGTGCGCGCCTGCCGCCACCGCCGCGTCCACGTCCGCCTTGCGCGTCAGGCCACACACCTTGACGAAACTCATGCCCTGGCCTCACCCGCTCCGGCGTCGCGCAGGAGCGCCGCCAGCGCCTCGCCCGGATCGGCCACCGACATGAACCGCTCGCCAATCAGGAACGCGTCATACCCGGTCTCGCGCAGTCGCCTCAGGTCGGCGCCGCTGGTCAGGCCACTCTCGGCCACAGCCGTGATGCCGGCAGGAATGCCCAGCACCAGTTCATCGTGCAGACGCAGGTCAACCGTCAGCGTTTTCAGGTTCCGGCTGTTGACGCCCACAATGGTCGCCCCGGCGCCGATGGCTCGTCGCAGTTCTTCACGGCTGTGCACTTCAACGAGTGCCGCAAACCCTTCCGTTTCCGCGCGTCTGAGCAACCGCAGCAGTTGTTCATCGTCGAGTCCCGCCACGATCAGGAGGACTGCATCGGCGCCGGCCGCGCGCGCTTCGATCAACTGATACACGTCCGAGATGAAGTCCTTGCGCAACAGCGGGAGCTCGACGACCGCCCGTACGGCCGCGAGGTGTTCGAGGGCCCCGTCGAACAATGTGGGCTCGGTCAGGATCGACAACGCGGCGGCACCAGCGGCTGCGTAGCCGAGCGCAATGGCCGCGGGGTCATAGTGCTCGCGGAGCACCCCGCGCGACGGCGATCGCCGCTTGCACTCGGCGATGACCTGGACGCCGGGCCGGAGCAATCGCTCGCGAAACAGCGCCCCACGCGGCGTCCACTCCGCAGCCGCCCGTTCGGCCTCCAGGTGATGCACACGCGCCCGTTCCTTCGCCGCCCGCGCGGCCCCGGCCATCAACGCCGCGAGCAGGTCGTCACTCATGACCGCCCCGCCTGACGCAGTCGCTCAAGCGTGGTCGCGGCCTTGCCGCTGTCGATCGCCTCACCAGCGTTGCGAATACCCTCCCGCACCGAGTCCGCCTTGCCGGCAATGAGCAGCCCGGCACCAGCGTTGAGCAGCACAATGTCGCGCGCAGCGCCTGTTTCGCCGGCCAGCAGGCGTTCGATCAGCGCGGCGTTGTCCTCGGCCGTGCCGCCGACCAGCGCCTCTTTTGATGCCACGGGCAGTCCAACATCGGCCGGGTGCAGATAAAACGTTCGCACCGTGCCCCCGTGAAACTCCGACACCTTCGTGAATCCCGTCGTGGAGAGTTCGTCAAGGCCGTCGGCGCCGTGCACCACCCAGGCGCGTTCGGTGCCGAGTAGTCCCAGCGTTCGGGCGAGCAACTCCGTGTGTTCCGGTCGCGACACGCCGACCAGTTGGCGACGCGCGCCGGCCGGATTGGTCAACGGTCCCAGCAGGTTGAATGCCGTGCGCACGCCAAGCTCGCGACGCGTCGGCCCCGCATGTTTCATGGACGGATGCCACGCCGGCGCAAAAAAGAACGCCAGGTTGGTGTCCATCAGGGTCCGGACCACGTGTTCCGGTGCACCGTCGAGCGCGACGCCGAGCGTCTCGAACACATCGGCGCTGCCACACCGGCTCGAGACCGCACGGTTGCCATGTTTGGCCACCCTGACGCCGCACGACGCGAGCACGATCGCGGCAGCGGTCGAGACGTTGAACGTGTGTGCGCCGTCCCCGCCGGTGCCGCACGTATCAAACACCGGCCCCACTGGCGACGGCAGGGCCACCGCGCGGGCGCGCATGGCGGTGGCAAACCCGACCATCTCGGGCGGCCGCTCGCCCTTGAGCGCCAGTGCCATCAGCAGCCCGGCGATGTGGGCGGGTTTGGCCTCCCCGTCCATGATGATGCCCATGGCCCGCGACGCCTCGGCCTCCGTCAGATCTTCATGTCGACGCAGCTTCTCCAACCATTCCGCAAACATCACCGCATCTCCAGGAAATTCCGCAACAGCTGATGGCCATCCGGCGTCAGCACAGATTCGGGATGAAACTGCACGCCGTGCACGGGCCATCGCTCGTGCCGAATACCCATGATGGTCTGATCCTCACTCACCCGCGCCGACACCTCGAATCCCGCTGGGACACCGTCGGCGGGAATACGCAGGGAGTGATAGCGGCCGACCTCAATCCCCTGCGATACCCCCGCGAAGATGCCCGCCGCATCGTGGGTCACCGTTGATGTCTTGCCATGCATCGGAGCCGCGGCGCGGTCGACCCGTCCACCAAAGGCCACCGCAAGCGCCTGATGCCCCAGGCACACACCGAGGATCGGCAGCGTACCGGCAAACCGCTGGAGCGCGGCGACGGAAATCCCCGCGGTCTCCGGACGTCCAGGGCCGGGCGAAATCACGAGGTGGGTGGGACGACGGTCGGTGATGTCGTCGACGGAGAGTGCATCGTTGCGGACGACCTGGACCTCGGCCCCCAGTTCCCCGAGCCGGTGCGCGAGGTTATAGGTGAACGAATCGTAGTTGTCGAGGAGCAGGACCATTCAGATCCCTTCCTCCGCCATCTGCAGTGCCTGCAGGAGCGCCCCGGCCTTGTGTTTGGTCTCTTCGTACTCGGACGTGGGGTGTGAGTCGGCCACGATCCCGGCACCAGCCTGCACACGCGCCGACGTGCCCTGCATCGTGATCGTGCGGATCGCGATGCAGAAATCGAGGTTGCCGGCAAAGTCGAGGTAGCCGACGGCGCCGCCATACAGCCCGCGCGCCGTCGGTTCGAGTGTATTGAGCAACTGCATCGCGCGAATTTTGGGCGCGCCCGTGACCGTGCCTGCCGGAAAGGTGGCCGCCAGCGCGTCAAGCCGATCACACTCCTCGGCCAGCTGCCCTTCCACACGCGACACCAGATGCATGACGTGCGAAAAACGTTCAAGCGCCATGTATTGCGGCACACGCACACTGCCGATGGCACACACGCGCCCAAGGTCGTTGCGTCCCAGATCCACCAGCATCACGTGCTCCGCCCGCTCCTTCTCACTGCGACGGAGTTCCTCGGCGAGCCGCTGGTCCTCTTCAGGTGTGGCACCGCGCGGCCGGGTCCCGGCGATGGGATGGGTCTCGACGCGAGACCCTTCCACACGCACCAGCATCTCCGGCGAGGCGCCGATGATGGCGTGCCCACCGTGTCGGATGAAGAACATGTAGGGGGACGGATTGATGTGGCGTAATGCACGATACACATCAAACGGCGTGGCGGTGGTCTCGGTGTCAAACCGCTGCGACAACACGGTCTGATACACATCGCCGGCCGCGATGTGTGCCTGAATCTTCCGCACCGACGCCTCGTACTCGGCCTGCGTCTGGTTCGGCGTGATGGTCAACGTCGTGCCCGCATGCCGCTCGGTGCGCGACAGGTTGCGGTCCAGCTCGCGCTCCAGAAAGTCGATCTTGGCGACGGCAAAATCATAGAGCGAGCGAAGGTCCTCTCCGGGACGTACGCGCGCGTTCGAGATGGCGAGGATGCGATGTTTGACGTGGTCAAAGGCCAGGACGGTGTCGAAGACCATGAACCCCGCACGCACGCGGTCGGCCTCGACCTGCGCGTCCTCCACGTCCGGTATCCGGGGCCGGCCCACCGCAGGTTCAAACCACGCCGCCGTGTCGTAGTCACAGTACCCGACGGCGCCACCGGTAAACCGCGGCAGGTCGGACACAAACGGCGACGAATATTCCGTCATCAACCCGCGCATCACCTGTAGCAGCGACTCATGGCGTGTGGTGGTGGTTCCGGCCTGTTCGATCGTGGTGCCGCCGTCACGCCCCTGTACAATCAGAAACGGATCCTTGCCGAGGAAGGAATACCGTCCGACGTGTTCGCCACCCTCCACACTTTCGAGCAGGAACGCGTAGTCGGAGTGCTCGGCAATTTTGAGAAACGCGGACACCGGCGTGAGCAGGTCCGCCATGATTTCGCGCCACACCGGCACAAACGTGCCGCGACGTGACAACTCCACAAATTCTTCAAACGTCGTCTGTTTCATGACCTAATTTTTCTCCCGAATCCAGCGTCGTGCGGCCTCGCGCATCACCTGCGTGTCCGGCCGTTGTCCCGTCCACCATTCGAACTGGCGGGCCGCCTGCCCGACCAGCATGTCCAATCCACCAATCACTTCGGCCCCGGTTCCGCGCATCTGTCGCAGGAAGGCGGTCTCTTCCGGGTTGTAGACCAGGTCGTAGGCGACCCTGGCCTCCAGCGTGTGCGCCTCGACCGGTGTCTCCTCCACACGAGGCCAGGTGCCGACCGGCGTCGCATTCACCACCACATCCCACGCTCCAGTCGGCGGCCACGACGTGGTCTGGACGCCGAGAGTTGCGGCCACCGTCGCGGCCACGTCGCCGCGCCGCGCGGAGAGGGCGACAGTGGCCCCGCGCTGGACCAGCGCCCACGCGGCCGCGACGCCGGCGCCACCGGCACCGAGCACGACGGCGGATTTGCCCCGGAGCGCGATCCCCCGCTCGTCACACGCATCGAGGAATCCTGCGATGTCCAGATTGCGCGCGCTCCACCGACTCCCGACCCGCTTCAGTGTGTTCACGACCCCGAGGCGCCTGGACGCGTCATCATCGCTGTCGACGTCTGTTCGATCGAGCCACCCCGCTTTGAGCGGCGCCGTGATGCTGAGGCCTGAGAAGCCGAGGGCCTCGGCCACCATGGCCGCTTCCACGACCGTGGTCGCCAACACCGGCACATAGATCGCGTCGATCGCATCCATCGAATTGATACCCGCCGCGCGGTATGCCGCGTTGTGCATGGCCGGCGATGCGGAGTGGGCAATCGGCGATCCCGCGACGCCGTAGACGGCGGTCGACTCGCTCACGGACCGCACGCGGTAGCGCTCGTGCATCAGCGAGACCGGTATCTGCCCGGGCGCCGCGCCGGCATCGCCGCCGTAGGTCCAGCACGACCCGAAGCGCGTGGGCAACAACCGCGAGAGCACGCCGGCCTCGCCCATCGCAATACACACCAGCGGGCCATCGTCACCCGACGCCGCGACGGCAGCTCGAAGCCGCAGCGTGTCCGACACACACGCCACGGCGGCGGCGACCTTGACCACATCGGCGCCATGGGCCCGCATCTCACGAACGCGGGCACTGAGGTCGGACGGCACGGCGATGAAGTCGTGGTCGGAGACGATGAGCCGGGTGCGGGTGCCGCGTAAATCAGGCACCCACCCGGCGCGGCGTTCAATGTCGACGTAGTCGGCGCCTGCCTGCACCGCGCCGGCCATCACCCGGCGTCGCCCGGCCTCATCGCCATCCCATCGCCCACCCTCCCAGACCGGGCGGCAGGTCACGATGGTCGGG
>ENA-ORBV01004551-ORBV01004551.1-microbial-mat-metagenome-genome-assembly--contig:-NODE-4551-length-26453-cov-8.669662_pt1 | contig 26453 bp, 19 predicted proteins | sample MGYA00237777_ERZ505514 | MGnify/ENA primary metagenome ERZ505514 (study PRJEB26160, sample SAMN06269048) | microbial mat metagenome | isolation source: Oligotrophic lake microbial mat | place...
ATTACGAGATGGTCATGCTTAAAGAATCACGAAAAAGCTACACCACCCGCATAAAACCCAGTCTGCTTAAGACTTTGGCGCACCAAGCGATTGACGAAAATCGCAACCCTTGCGAACTGCTAGAAGACGCTTTAAAGCTTTATTTCGACAGCTTGGAGCAGCAAGCATCATAGACCAATAAAAATCCCTCCTAAGTCAGCAAACCTAGGAGGGGTTTCGTTTGTACATATTCAGGTTTCTACTATGACTACCCCACCAAACCCCGGCAATCCAGGGACAGATGCAATTGGCAAGTTTTATCGGCTGACCCCAGAGCTTGCTAAAGAACTACGAACCATAAATATGCCAGCCACGGCATGGAGACTTTGGAGCTACCTAGCGACATTCGAGCCGTTTGGAGATGACTATGTAGAGCTTCCAGAGCTTGCAGACATTTTGGCAGAGTGCAACCTGAGCAAGCCATCTTTTTACAGAGCGATCGCCCTGTTTCACGAGCATGATCTGTTCGATTTACAGCCTACAAAGATGTACGTTATAAATTTACGTGGTAAAAAAATAGTCTCAGAAATGAGACAAGAGTCTCAAAAACGATACTCGGAGTCTCAAAAACGATACTCGGAGTCTCAAAAACGAGAAAATGGAAAAAATGAAACCACTGATAGCAAAGGGTTGCGAGGATTGGCAAATGTACCAAACAGAACAACAGAAATACAGAAAGAACAAAACAATGGTACGGACGTTAACAAAAAGGAATTTGGTACAGGGATTGAAGGACTCTATAAACGGCTAGAAGATGCCGGAATAAATCCGAACAAAACAATTCAACAAACAATTTCTACGCTTCAAAGCAACCTTTCCGGCACCGCGGTCCTTGTCGCTGTGCAAAACGCAATTTCAGCCCTACACGAGCAGCAAATCAAGGGAACAGTACGAAACCCGCAAGGCTTTATCAACGCAGCCCTAAAGCGCAATTTCACCGCAAATGGAGCAAAGGTTGACGCAAGGGAACACCGACGACAGGAACCTAAGCCCGACGAACCCTATGGATTCCCGGTTGAACCGCCCAGCCTCAACCAGATTTCTCAGTCGGTTGATATGGCGTTAATGGGAAGCGATCGCCCCTTTGCCCTTGGCAAATTGCAACAACTTTGGTTCGAAGGTTGGCACGACCAAGTTGAGGAACTCCTGATATTGCGGCGGGATTGGGGCTTCTTGGTAACTGGGGAGGGAGTGAGGGATGGAAAAACTTAGACCTGATGAGGAACCAGCCATGAAAATGAAACCATGCCCAGACTGCAACGGCATAGGGAAAGGTAATGAACTCTGGTACTGCTACATCTGCGAAGGTACAGGCACTATGCCCACCGAACCCGTGAGCCATTGTCAGGGATGCGGTGAGCCAATTGAATTAGGGTTGGAATGATGCCAGCTTCACCGCCCAACCGCCGACCTGTGGCAAGCGTTGCAGGAGGAACAATGAGCGACTATCCCTTCATCGACAAACATGCCGCCTGTGAGATTCTCGACTGCTCAGAATCCACTCTCAGGCGACGCATGAAAACCGACCTAACCAAAGATATTCACTGGGTACAACGGAACAAAGGTGAAGCCGTCAAATTTAACCAACGGATGCTCGAAGACTACCTTGCGCACCTAGGGAACCCCGATGCACACCTCGCAGCGATCGAAGCCTACAAAGCCCACCTGCAAACTAATCAACCCAAACGCAAACGCAGCGCTTAGAGTTCAGGCAGCTCCACCAACCCCCGCACATTCCCCGCATAGTGGCGATACAACGTCTCCACCGTATGCCCCGTCAAACTCGCTACCACCGCAGGCGATAGCCCAGTTTCCAACGCCCCAGATGTAAACGTATGCCGCATCGTATAAGGCTTACGGTAATCAATCTCCAATTGGTTCAAAATCGTCTTCCATGCCCGATTTCTAAAATTGTGGTCATCAATATATCCCCCTTTTGCCGCAGCAAACACAAGACCCTCAGGCTTTGCATCCGGCGATCGCCGCGACCTCACCAAATCCTTCAACCGAGCAGTCAGCCTCAGAAACCGTTGCCCATTCGTCTTGGTTGGTCCCAGTTCACCCCGGCTGTACGCCTCCCCAATCCACACCAACCCACAATCATTAGTAAAATGTTTCCACTTCAACGCACACGCCTCACCCGGTCTACAACCCGCTGCCAAAAGGAACTCTACAAAATCAGCGTAGTAAGCAAAATGGCGATCGCCCCGAAACGCTGCAATAATCCTTTGCCGTTCCTCCGCTGTAAACGGCTTCGGTCGTTGCTTTGGCGGAACCTTCACCTGTCTAAGTGGCTCAACCCAAGGATTCTCACTCACAAGCTTCTTCTCAGTCCCCCACGCCCAAGCAGACTTGAGAAAACTAATTCTTTGCTTCAAAGTAATTGGCTCCATCCGGTTCGCTAGCCAGTCCTTAAACTGCTCACACTTCCCTTCAGTGGCAACTTCCCCTCTAAAAAACTGTTGCAGATGACTCAGAGTAACCGTGTACTTCTCCAGCGATCGCTTCCTCAGAGTCTTAGCCTTGTAAGCAATGTATTTCTCAAACACCTCCACAGCAGACAGTCCTAGCGTTCGTCGTTGGTAGGCAGCCCGGTACTTCTCCAGTGTCGGATCAAACAAATCATTCGCAATATCCCGCTGAATTTGCTTTGCCTTCAACTCAGCGATCGCTTCATTTGCCTTACCGTCCTGCAACTCCAGCGCAAAAAAATAACGCTTGCCACAAAACGACCACACCAACCGCAGCCGCCCTTTGACACTGCGAACAACCACAGACCCTTTCTGTGTCTTCTTCCTGTCCATTGAGATCTCATCTAGATTTCGGATCTCAATTGAACCTCAATTCCTGACTGCATTTGACTTAAATTGATCAAATTTGACAGACCTTATCGAGAATGGCTCACCCATGACTGCCACCCTTTAAAATGGCAAAACCGCCCATTACAAGCGGTTTCAACCTATCGGAGCGGCGAGATTCGAACTCACGACCCCTACTACCCCAAAGTAGTGCGCTACCAAGCTGCGCTACGCCCCGACAGATCTACAAATATAGCATGAGCAGGCGGCACTACCGACGCAAACAGAAAGCAAAATTCGGGTGGATTTACATTTCGGATGTTTGGCAGAATCTCATAGACTTTCTCTGTTTACTCTTTATCTACACAGACATTGCGTTGCTATTCATTCATATTTTTGTAGGTAGCCACGGCAGAAGGAGAAATCCGGTTGAGGTAGCGGAAAATCCAATATTTGAAGACAGTGTCTAAAATGACGGGAAATGTGGCGATGAAGAGAAAGTTGAAATCCCGACTGGGAGGCAATCCAAAATGCTTGGCGACTCCCTCTAAAAGAACTTCCCAGCCGTGAGGAGAGTGAAAGCCGACAAACATATCAGTAAACAAGATGATAATAAAGGCTTTGGCGCTATCGCTGAGTCCATACACTGTTTCATCGATAAAAGATTTGAGCGTTTCTAGCCCTCTGCGATTGGTTAGCAGCACGATCGCAAACGCGATCGCAGAGAGCAAATCTGAAAACACATTCTTAATGGCACGGGCACTCAGTCTAGAATAAATCTCTGAAATTTCTTCAGCTTTTTCTTGCAAAAGCGTGTCATCGCTAATCCGCTCTTGAAGCCGCCCTTGAGGTTGAGCAATGTTTAGAAAGCGATCGAATTCTAATCGTTGTCTGAAAATATTAAATTCGTTCAGTGCTTCTGCTTCTAAGTCACGATTGAGAAAAATGCCTGCTGGCTCTGACTGCCAAAATCGATCCACCAGCGGACCCACAACAAAAGCTTTGGAAATTTGCTGAGTCAGCAGCGGCACAATAATTAACAACAATATTAGCCGAATGGATATCAGAGTTTTTGCTTTAGAAAACCGAAAGGTTTGAACAACCTGCGCCTCAGAATTTGGATCCAAATCTCGCTTAATTCGATTCAGCGTTCCTATAATTGAGCGGGGCAACACACCCGTTTTGTCTAGAATGCTGCCATCATCGTCACCATCATCGCTAGCTTTATATACGAGATTGCCCGTGTTTTGATCAATTGCATTTCCACCCCGAATCGATAGATTGGTGTTATTTGGTTGGGCAAGCGGAACTAAAGCGGTTGAATTGGTTGATGGCGGTTTGTAGCGATCGAGAATCTGATCGATAAACGCCAATTTTTCTAATACGATCGCAGCCTGCTCTTGAGTACTAATGTAAGAACTGCGGCGATTATAAAGCGCAGAGTTCGTAGAATCTACAATAACGCGACTCGCTCTAAATTCTGTGAGGCGAACCTCTGCAAACTTTAGATATTTATTCAGTTCGGATTGAAAATAAATAAGCACATTTTCACTGTGCTTAGTGGATTTTTTAGAAATTTTTTCGCCATCAAAATGCTGGTCTTCGATCGCTTTAATCATTAGAACGGCTTCATATGCCTGTTCAAGCGCTCTTTCTGGCGTTTGTAGGAGCCATTGGTTAGCCCCGCGTAAATATCGACTGACCGATGTTAGAAAAGATGATCTCATGATGGGAACAGGTCACCGTTTATATATTATTTTTAGACAGGTCATTAAAGTTAAGGTATGAGAGATTCTAGCAAAATCATTTGAAAGCAATTGGTTAAACACGAACGAATCTGGATTGCAGGAGCAACGCGGAGCGGCAAAACGAGCCATCTAATCCGCCAGTTTTGCCAATGGGCTGCCCAAACTGATGTGAATGTGGCTGCTGCTTACCCGCCAACAAGTCCGCCAAGAGTGGGTCAAGCACCTTCTAGCTTACTGTCATCTACGGAACTGCCGGGAATTTTGGTTTTTGCGGCAATTGGCGATAATCGAATTGATTTGGTCGATCGCCTCGTTGCTGCAACCCAACGTCACTATTCTTTTTATTCCACAACTCCATTGGGGTTTTTTCAAGACGAAGTGACGCTGTTTTGGCCGTTGCTGATTCAGCAGCTTGATTTGAAAGCGCAGTTTCCCCTGCGGCTGAATCCTGAAAATGAGCAAGAGCTTGCCGCTCGACTGTGGCAACCGGAGATTGATCGAGTGATTGGGGCACAAGCAGGGGTAAATGAGGCGCGATTAGTCAGAAAAATTTTAGATCTGCTGCAACTTGCAGCGCTGGCAGGGATTTCCGCTGATGATATTCCGATTCTGCTGCAACAAGGATTGACGGAACAAGATGGCGAACTGCCAATTCCATTTGAAACGGTTGGGACGATGTTGCAGCAGTGGCAGCAGTGGTGTCTGGAACGAGGTTTGCTGACTTATGGAATTACGGCAGGGCTGTACTGGCAGTATTTGCTGAAACATCCCACGTATGAATCGCATTTGGTGCAGCGCTATCCGCTAATTTTGGCGGATGACGTGGATGAGTATCCGGCGATCGCTCGGCATCTGTTTGAAAAATTGCTCAACGCTGGAGCTTCTGCCGCTTTTACCTTTAATCCAGATGGAGCCGTGCGCTTAGGATTGGGAGCCGATCCTACCTATTTGGCAGAACTCGCCAAGCAGTGCGAAGTCGTGGAACTGAGCGATCGCCCAACCCCAAGCTTATTGGACGATCTCGGCGAGAGCTTGGTAGAGTTCGCGATTAATCCGATGATATTTTTGGCATTGCCAGAGTCGATTCAATCGATTCAAACCGTTTCGCGATCGGATTTATTACGACAAACAGCAGAGACGATTATTGCCGCTGTTCAATCTCGGCAAGTGGAACCCAGAAACATTGCGGTGATTAGTCCCGGTTTGGATGCGATCGCCCGGTATGCCCTGATCGACATTTTGACCAAGCACCAAATTCCGGTTGAATCGCTCAACGATCAGCGCCCCCTGATTAGCTTTGCGATCGTTCGCGCCCTGTTGACTTTGCTGGCACTGGTTTATCCCGGTTTGGGTCGCTTGGTGGATCGCGATGCGATCGCCGAAATGCTGGTCGTGTTAGGAAATCAGGGACAGATTATTGACAGCCGATCAGCCCCATCTCCATCCACTCACTCGACGCTTGCCATTGATCCCGTTCGCGCGGGCTTAGTTGCCGACTACTGCTTTGCGCCCCATCCAGATCGCCCTCGGTTATTACCCGCCACCACCTTTCCTCGCTGGGATCGATTGGGCTATCAAACCTCAGAAGCTTATCAGGCGGTGATTCAATGGATCGAAACTCAGCAATCTCAACTTGAGCAACGCCTGATCCCGAATGCCGTTTCGTTGCTCGATCGCGCGATCCAGCATTTTCTATCAGGCGGCAGTTCTTTAGCATTTGATCAGCTATCTGCCCTCCGTCAACTGCTCGAAACGGCACAGCACTATTGGGAAATAGCTGATCGATTGCGCCGTAGCACTGTTACCCCCAGCGATCGCGGCACGACTCGCCAAGAAGCTCCAGCGGCAGCAACCATCAGCCAATTTATCCAGCTTCTACGCAACAGCGCCGTCACCGCCAATCCCTATCCGGTGCGTCCGCTGGGGGCAGCAAGTAACGCCGTTACATTAGCCACTGTATTTCAGTACCGCTCTAGCCGCCGCGTCCATCGCTGGCAATTTTGGCTTGATGCGGCTTCTCCTCGCTGGCTTAGCGGTGTGGATGCATTATTCGCGGCTCCGTTATTTTTGCAAAATTGGTCAGGCGGTCTATGGACTGCTGCGGATGCGATGGATGCCAACGAACAACGCCTGCGCCGGATTCTGCTCGACTTACAAGCGCGAACCGAAGAACGGATTTATCTCTGTCACAGCGATTTGGCAACCAATGGTCAAGAACAAACCGGCACTTTACTAACGTTGGTTAATGCGGCGACTCCAATCACAACGGTGTGAAGCGAATAAAATCCGACAAATGGCGCATAGGTTTGCGTTAAGGCGTAATGAAGAATTAAGCATTTTTTTTTATAGTTGAAAATAAGCGCTGTAAAGCCTCCCGTCGCATCAAGTGGGGTTTGGCACTTTTCAAATAGTGTAGGTTAACTCAATTACCCAGTGGATATCGTGACTGAATTAATAGAATTTCATCAAGGATGGATGATTGAAGTGATTGCGGCAGAGGCGGGCTTCCGGTTGTGTTGTCGATCGCCTCTGGGTGAAAAATTGGCTGATCCAACCGTGTATCAAAACCATCAACTTGCCATGGCTAAGGCAATTCAGTTACTTGATCAATTTTTTGCCTGTCAAGCGCTGCGCCAAGTGTTGCGAGAGCTTTATGAAGCAGAGAAAATCAGTTTTGAAGAGTGGCAACAGCTTGGGCGATCGCTCGATTTTACTTCTCGTGATCAGTTTACGCAGTCGCCTTCCTAACCAAAATTACGGTGCAATCACAATTTCGGGCGATCGCTTCTGGAATATTGCCCTGAATTGCCTGCTGCAACAGCCCTTCCCGACTTGCACCCAACACAATTACATCGCACTGATTGTTTTGTGCCATGTCTACCACCGCTTCTACCACCGACTGGGCGCAAACCGATGTAATTACGACCGATGCCTGAGTTTGCTGCTGGAGAAATGCCGCGCTTCTTTCAAGGGGGCTAGTATCGTAGCTTTGATCATTAGGAGCAGAAACATGGCACAGGAAAATTTCTGGCGCTTGGCTTAACGAGACTAGTGCTGGCAGCAGGGTAACGGCATAGTCTGCATTCGGTCCTCCACCAATGGGCACCAGCCACCGTTTTAGCTGGGTTAACCGTAGCAACATCGCCAGCGATGATTGCTCTATTTCATTAGAGGGCAAATGAGAGCCAATTAGCTCATCGCCCATTTTGACCAGCACCACATCGCAATCTGCTTGCCGGATGGCAGTATCGACAGTATCGCCAAAAATCCGTCCTGGTGTGGAGGTACTGCCTTTCCAGCCCATCAGCAAAAGGTCAATATGGCGTTCTTTAACGGTTTCTAAAACGGCTTCGGCAGTGGTATGGGCGGCTCGAATTTGAGTATGCACTGGAATGCTCCAGATATTTCCTTGGTGAACGGCACGTTTGAGAATGCGGCGGCTGAGGGTGGTGTTAACGGCTGTTTCTGAGGGAGAACTATGGCGCGGCACGGTGATCACTTGCAGACACTCAATTTCGTAGTTGCGATCGCGCGCAATCACCAACGCCAGCTTCATCAACCCGTGCATGGTTTGAGGATTGCTCAGCGGCACCAGCAAACGCCCTTGCCCCAAAGCAGGCGATCGCGTCTGATACACCACATAAGACGGTTCCGGCTGAGGACCCACGCGCTCCGAGCCACCCCGCAGTTTCTCCGACTCCACTCGCAAAATATCACTCCGGGTAATAATGCCAACGAGTTTGCGATCAGCCACTACAGGCAATCGAGAAAGTTTGTAGCTTGACAGGAGATGAAGCACCTGGCTGAGAGCATCCTCTGGACTGACGGTGATTGGTTGCGGAGTCATGATATCTTTCAGAACCGCATGGTCAGGTAATTGCAGATTAGTAATCTTATCTAAATCGGTTTGCGTCACAATCCCCACCAGTCTCCCCTGGTTGACCACCGGAAACCCACGATGGTGAGATTTGGCGAAGGCTTCAACTACTTCTACTAAGGTCATCTGACTAGGCAGCGTTTCTACTTTTTTTTGCATCACCTCAGCCGCCGTCAAGGTTGCCCACAGCCCATCGCTAATGGCATTTGGGGCAAGGTAAATGCCTTTAAGCTCTAACAAATGTGTATAAAGAGAACCCGGATTTAGCCATTCAGCGATTAAATAAGATGTGACCGAGCAGATCATTAGCGGCAAGATCAGGTTGTAATTCAAGGTAGTTTCAAACACAATCACGATCGCCGTAACTGGAACCTTGGCAACTGCCCCAAAAAAAGCTCCCATGCCTGTTAGGGCATAAATAATTGGCGCGCCCCCTAACACGGTTCCGGCAACTAGCCCCACCAACTGTCCCAAAGCCGCCCCTAACACCAAGCTAGGGATAAACAATCCTCCGGGGGCTTCGGCACTACACGCCAAAACCGACAGCACAAATTGCACAACAAAAGCGCTGGCAGTGATGTGCCAATCGGCAGTGCCCGTGGTTAAAAACCCTTGGAGCGTCGTGGTATCGCGAAAATCGGGCGGCAATAGCGCGATCGCGCACCCAGAGATCAATCCTGCTAGCCCAATCTTCCAAGGCAAACTAAACCGCAAATAGCGACGACTAAATTTCAAGCTTTCCACAATGCTGCGGTTAAATGCTGCGGCAAAAATGCCAGTTAACACGCCCAATAGCAGGAAAAACGGGATTTCTTCAGGCGAGAAACTGGTTTGATTCAGCGTAGACTGTTCGACTAAGGTAAGACTAGGTCCTGATAACACCCTGGAGACTACGCCTCCTGTAAACGAAGCTAGAATTGCCGTTCCCAACGTCACGCTGGAAACATCCTGTAGCAATTCTTCGATCACAAACAACACCCCCGCGATCGGTGCATCAAAGCCTGCCGCCAAACCCGCCGCCGCACCCGCCGCAATCAGTTGACGTTGATGATCGGGCGATCGCGGTGCCCAGCGGCTTAATTGGGCTGCCAATGCCGCCCCGATTTGCACCGTTGGACCCTGCCGACCCAATACTAAACCAGAACTTAACGCCAACATCGTGCTGAGTAGTTTGACGATCGCCACCCGCAAATTCAGCGCGATCGGCACATAGGCTAGGGCTGCTTTAACCTGAGGAATGCCGCTGCCAGCCGCCTCTGGTGCTAAGCGCTCAATCAACAATCCAGATAACATGCCACCCATTAGCCCAATCGCTGGCAGTAACACCCAGGCAGGCAGTAACAACGATTCTCGCACTCGCCAACTTCCAAGCCAGAGAACTCCTTGTTTGAGCAATACTGCCGCCGATGCTGCAACTAACCCAATCAGAACCGCTTCAAAAATTGCTAGCCGCTTTGGTTTCCACAATTGGCGGAAGAAATTGAAAGCAGTAGGAGGCACCATAAGTTATTTAGAAAATATAACCAAACGCTTTACTAGGATTAGGGAAAAGAAAAATTTCTTCTAAGACGCTTTCTTCACCCGGATAAACAAGATTAAATGAACCGGAAAAGAAGCAGCTTTAAGGCTTTAGTTCCCTACAAATCAATCAGGTTTCTATCAGTTAAAAAACATGGTATCAATATAGTATGACAAAGCAAGTTACTTGGAACCAATGCAATTCAATCCAAAGCGAACGTTTTGAGCGACTGTTGATGTCATATTTGCCTAATAATTAAGACTCCTTTGCAGTATTTTAATGATTAAGAAGAAGAAAGCTGAACCACTAACAGGTGAACCCTTGCTCAAAAAGGTTAGGGAACTAGAAACCTTTACCAAAGAAGCAAAAGCAAGAGAATGCGGGTACTACACCATTACAAAAAATGGTGTAGAGCGTGTCAATATGATGAAATTCCTCAATGCTCTAATTGATGCGGAAGGGATTGAGCTAGATGGAAAAATGGGTTCAAACGGGCGAGGGGGCAGGAGTGCTAGCTATCGAATTAGCGTACAATCTAACGGAAACCTATTGATTGGTGCTGCCTACACCAAACAAATGGAGCTGAAGCCGGGAGATGAATTTGAAATCTCATTAGGGCGTAAACATATCCAGTTGAAACAAATCGACTCATCTGAGCCAGAAGATTAAAAGCGTTAACTTAGATGATTAATCAAGCTGTTAGCAATCTGCTTTCTTTGATTTTACAAGTAGTTTGCGTTAGCTTAGGGAAAAGAGTTTTTCTGATGTCAGGCTAAACATTTACTGATTAGGTCATCATTATTATGGAATCGGTTGACTGGACGATAGTTATTCCTGCGGGTCTTGCGATCGCAATTTTCGTGGGCGGCATGTCCATGATGTTTACGGGCATCTGGACTAGTCGAAATCGCTAAGGCTGATAATTAAGCCGACTGCCTTAACGCAGCTAAAGGGATAGTTTCAGATTGAGCAATAGTTTGGGCTTCCTGTGTTGGCGAATCTTCTAGAAGATAAGGCTGCAAAGTATTTTGAGTGATCGCAAGACTGTAAGCTAAGCGAATCTGCTCCTGTTCCAGTAAGCCAATGATTTGGTGCCGATCGTTTCGATTGACCACGGGCAATTGTCTTAATCCTCGTGTTGCCATGCGGGATTGAGCATCCGCAATCGGTTCATCTTCATAAGCGCACAAAATTTCTGTTGTGCAAATATCCCAGAGGGTATCAACCGGGCAAGTAATGAATTCTTGCTTTTGAGCATCCGTGGTTATTGGCTTCCACTGGGCGATCGCCCGATTAATATCTTGAAGTGTCACAATTCCAACTAATTGCTCCTGCCGATCCACAATCAGCGCGCAGTGCGCCCGATTTTGCACGAGTGCCACCGCCCCATCCAAAATCGATAAAGCGCTAGAAAGCCGTAAATAATCTCGACGCATCGCTTGTCCTACTTGCAAATGCTGCATCAGTTCTAAGCGCTGATTTGACTCTTTTTCTAGCTCGACTGGTTCAATCGTTGGAAGTCGGCTAGTAATCGGTTTTAGCCGCTCAACTAGCCAAACGCTCAAGCCCACCGCTGCCATCAACGGCAAAATGATTCGATAGTCGCGAGTCAGTTCAAACAGCAGCAAAATTGCAGTTAGGGGTGCCCGCACACTCGCCGCCAAAACTGCTGCCATGCCCACCATCGCATAGGCAGGAGGAGCCGCAATATTGGCTGAAATAAATAGGGGAAACAACCCTAGGGTTTTACCGTAAGCGGCTCCTAAGGAAGCTCCTAAAAACATTGCAGGCGCAAACAATCCACCGACAAACCCGCTACCCAAACTTAGCGCTGTTATTAGCAACTTGGCAATTAGCAGGGACATCAGCAACGGTAAGGAAAACTGCACATCCCGCAGCATTGCTTCAATCGTCTCATAACCAATGCCCAAAACTTGGGGAAAGATCAGTGCTACAGCACCAATGCAGGCACCTCCAAGCACCGATCGCAACCCAGGCGGAATTTTTTCCATGCTGCCGAACCCGTTGATCTTTCCCTGAAAAAACTGCTGGGAAAGCTGAATTGCTTGGGTGTAGGCGATCGAAACTAAGCTAGCAAGTAGTCCTAATCCTAAGTAAAGTGGCAGTTCTAAAGGGCTGCGAACTTCGTAGCTTGGCAGTGTAAAAGCGGGTTGCCCTCCCAAACCAATCTGTGAAATCAATGCAGCCACTACAGCGGAAAGTAGCACCACACTGACAGACGAGGTGGCAAAGGTGGTGCCCAAAACGACTTCTAACGCAAAAAAGACTCCTGCGATCGGGGCATTAAATCCAGCGGCAAACCCAGCGGCGGCTCCTGCGCCCAACAGCAAGCGCTGCCGTTCTTGAGAAACTTGCAAAACTTTTCCAAGGAAGACTCCGACATTGCTGCCAATTTCTACACTCGGTCCTTCGGGTCCTAAAGAAGCGCCAGTTCCTAAAGACACCGCAGCCGCGATCGCCTTAATCGTTCCCTTAGCAGCAGAGGCATTTGCAGCACTTTGGGGAGATGAAACCAGGGAAGACAGCGTTGGACCAAAATCTTGCCACTGCCAGCGCAGCAACCCAACTGCCAAGCCACCCAAAATGGGCACGAGTGCCAAAGTCCAAGCGCCCCACCCAAACACTACTCCCATAAAGTCTTCCAACATTAGGGAGTGAATCTGTTTAATTAAATAGTGAAAACTGACTACTGCAATGCCCGTGCCGCCTCCAATCAATAATGCCAGGAGTAGTACAAATGTTTCGGGAGAAGGGTGCAAACGATGGGTTGGTGGAGAAGTAGAAAGCGGCGTTTTTGCGGGGGGGCTGGGTGTCATTAATGGAAAAATTGAAGCTTAGTTTAACTTTTATGTCTATTTATTATTTTGAGCTATTTTGCTCAAACCCAACACGGTTTCAAACTCTTCTTGAAGAGATTTGCCTTTTTGTTGAACCGTTTAGTGAGTGAATGGTTAGATTTTTCTAGGAGATTTAAATTTAAACAGAGTGCCTTCTCTATTCTTTCTAACAGGTATGCTTTTAACATTAAAAGCTTTAGCAATTCGTTGCTCCAAAAAATATGAGTGCTTTCCGAGTTGGAGTGGCAGGTCCAGTGGGGTCAGGAAAAACGGCATTAGTGGATGCGCTATGTAAAGCACTGCGCGATCGCTACAATCTTGCGGTGGTGACCAATGATATTTACACCCAAGAAGATGCTCAATATTTAGTGCGGAGTCAGGCATTGAGCCGCGATCGCATTGTAGGGGTAGAAACGGGCGGATGTCCACACACAGCAATTCGAGAAGATGCTTCCATGAACCTTGCCGCGATCGAGGATATGGAAAAGCGCTTTGTGGACTTAGATTTAGTGTTTGTGGAAAGTGGGGGCGATAACTTGGCGGCGACCTTCAGCCCAGAGTTAGTAGACCTAACCCTATACGTGATTGACGTGGCGGGTGGCGACAAAATTCCGCGTAAAGGGGGACCAGGCATTACCAAATCTGATTTGTTAGTGATTAACAAAATCGATCTGGCTCCCTATGTTGGGGCAGATTTAAACGTGATGGAACATGACACCCAAAAAATGCGGGGTGATAAGCCGTTTGTTTTTACGAATCTTAAAACATTGGCTGGACTGGAGGCGATCGTGGAGTTTATTCAGTTTCAAGGAAACTTTGGTGTTCCTGCCCCACAAAAATGATCCCAAAGCGGTTTTGTATATTAAAACACAATATTTTCTATCGTCTAGACTCTAGTATCTCAGGAACATTATTGAGTTGACCATCGGGTCAGTTTCATATCGCTTGGGAGGAGTCAGTAGATTTTATGACAGGACAATTTGGTCGGCGTGAATTTATTATTTTAGGCTCTACGGTTGCAGGCAGCGTTTTACTAAAAGCTTGTGCGAGCAGTACGCCTACCACATCGGCTTCACCAGAAGCTTCACCGGCTGCATCCGCAGCTATGTCAGGCGATACGATTAAAGTAGGGATCCTCCACTCCCTCAGCGGCACGATGGCAATCAGCGAAAAAAGCGTCGTGGATGCTGAGCAGCTAGCAATTGAAGAAATCAACAATGCGGGTGGTGTGCTGGGCAAAAAGATTGAAGCGATCGTCGAAGATGGCGCGTCGGATTGGCCCACGTTTAACGAAAAAGCGAAGAAACTGATTGATCAAGATAAGGTAGTGACGGTTTTTGGCTGCTGGACTTCTTCTAGCCGCAAAGCGGTTCTGCCAACGTTTGAGTCTAAGAACCACATGCTTTGGTATCCCGTGCAATATGAGGGACAAGAGTGTTCCAAAAATGTTTTTTACGCGGGTGCGGCTCCAAACCAGCAGATTGAGCCATCCGTGACTTGGCTTCTGGAAAAATATAAAGGCAAGCCATTTTTCCTGGTGGGTTCCGATTATGTTTTTCCAAGAACCGCCAACACGATCATTAAGGCACAACTGGAAGCGAAAGGTGGCAAGGTTGTAGGTGAAGACTACATTCCTCTCGGCGGTACAGAAGTCACCCCAATCATTTCTAAAATTAAGGCTGCCATGCCAAATGGTGGCATTATTTACAACAGTTTGAATGGTGACAGCAACGTCGCATTCTTCAAGCAGATGCAAGGGGCTGGAATGGCACCGGATAAATATCCATCCATGTCAGTGTCGATCGCGGAAGAAGAAGTGAAGGCGATCGGCGTGGAGTACCTCAAAGGTCACTATGCTTCCTGGAACTACTTCCAAACGGTAGACAGCCCAGAAAGCAAAGCATTTGTAGCAGCCTTTAAGAAAAAATATGGCGACGATCGCGTGGTCAACGATCCGATGGAAGCGGCTTACAGCATGGTGTATTTCTGGAAGCAAGCGGTTGAAAAGGCGAAGACAGCCGACGATCTAGATAAGGTTCGAGCGGCGGCATTGGGGCAAACCTTTGCTGCACCGGGCGGCAACTACACGCTGGAAAACAACCACCATTTGGCAAAAATCGTTCGGATTGGAGAAGTCCGCGACGATGGGCTATTTGATATTGTGTATGACTCCAAAACGGCTGTTAAACCGATTCCTTGGAACCAGTTTGTGAAGGATACCAAAGGCTTTTCCTGTGACTGGTCTGACCCGGCTAAGGGCAGCAAGTTCAAGACCACCTAATTTGAAATCGTGAATGACGCGATCGCGTCATTCACCGCAAGGGTAAGTTGGCATAGATAAACTGCGCTAACTTACCCTTCACGGTATGGTGAACCATCAGGTTTTATTGGCTAGTCAACTACTACCTGTTTTATCTATATGATCCTTTTGAAGTGTAGGCTACAGACCTGCCCTGCCTTCAGAACGACAATTTCCTAGCAATCTCTTTTAGCGATCTTTTTGGGAGAAGAAATTGACCCAACTTCTTGAATCCATTTTTGGTGGGCTGAGTATTGGTTCAGTCTTATTGTTAGCCGCCTTGGGGCTAGCGATCGTGTTTGGTCTGATGGGTGTGATCAACATGGCTCATGGTGAGTTCATGATGATTGGCGCATACACGACGTTTGTGGTTCAAAATGTCTTCAAGAAAACCCCTCTATCTGAGGCGTATATCTTTTTCGCGCTGATTGCGGCTTTCATTGTTACAGCGCTATTGGGCTTAATCCTAGAGCGGACGGTGGTTCGTTACCTTTATGGCAGACCGCTGGAAACCTTGCTGGCAACTTGGGGCGTAAGCTTAATCTTGCAGCAGTTTGTCCGGAGCGTCAGTTGGCAATTTATTGCAGGGCTGACTGTTTTTACGGCGCTGTTTGTGGGAGCGCTGTGGGTAGCCGCGCGTCGCCCCGACTTTGAGCGGATTCGCGGCTGGGTGATTGCTTTGATGTTGCCTTTATCTGGCGCGATCGCGTTACTCTTCGCCAATCTTTTAGGCGGCATATTTAAGCTAGCAGTGACCAAGCCCTGGTTTGGTACGCAGGGCGTAGATGTCACGGCTCCAAAATGGTTGCGGGGTGGGTTTGCTATGGGTGCCTATCAGTTGCCTTACACCCGTTTATTCATCATTGTTCTAACAGCAGCCTGTGTGTTTGCTATTTACTGGTTTCTAAACAAAACTCCTTGGGGGCTGCGGATTCGCTCGGTTACCCAAAACCGTAATATGAGCGCTTGTTTGGGAATTCCCACCAAAACTGTTGATGCCCTGACGTTTGCATTGGGTTCTGGGTTGGCGGGAATCGCCGGAGTCGCGGTGAGTTTGCTAGGTTCCGTTAGCTCCAATACGGGGCAGTCCTACATTGTGGATGCGTTCATGGTGGTTGTGGTCGGCGGGGTTGGGAAACTGGCTGGCACGATCATTGCAGCGAGTGCGATTGGCACAATTAGCTACATGGTGGGTTCCAATGCGCTGGGTCCGCTGGTTAGCTTTAGCCCCGCACTAACGGGATTATTTGAGTTTTTTGCCACTGCGAGTATGGCGAAAGTGTTTGTGTTTGCGCTGATCGTGATTTTTCTTCAGTTCAAACCTGCTGGTTTATTCCCGCCAAAAGGTCGAACAGTGGATGCTTAGGAGGTTGACATGACAGTAAGAACGGTAGATGGCGTTGTGGATGCCTTACCTGGGCTGAATACACGGCAGCGAAAAAAAGCATTAGTGCGAGAAGCGGCGATCGCCCTTGGTGTGGCACTTGTGTTAATGTTCATCATTCCTGCGATGCTGACGGGTCTCGGTCAAGGCATTCGGGTGAACCAACTGGGGCGCTTTTTGGCTCTGGCGATCGCGGCTCTCGGCATCGACCTAATTTGGGGCTTTACCGGATTGCTCAGTTTGGGGCATGGCATCTTTTTTGCCTTGGGCGGATATGCCCTAGCGATGCATCTACAACTGCAAGATGGGCAGATTCCTGAATTTTTCTCGCTCTATGGTGTGTCGGAGCTACCCGGTTTTTGGCAGCCCTTTCGTTCCTTACCTTTTACATTGATTGCGGTCGTTATTGTTCCGGCGGTCGTCGCTGCCGCGATCGGCTATTTGGTTTTCCGCAATCGCATTCGAGGCGTGTATTTCTCCATCCTCACCCAAGCCGCACTGATTGTATTTTTCAACTTTTTCAACGGTCAGCAAAAGTTGATTAATGGCACCAACGGTCTGAAAACCGATACTTCTACGTTCTTTGGGCTTCAAGTCAGCGATCCGCGCATCCAAACCACGTTCTATGCGTTCAGCATTTTGTTTCTGTTAGGCGGATATTTTCTCTGTCGCTGGCTCACCAGTGGGCGCATCGGTCGAGTTCTAGTAGCCATCCGTGACGATGAACCCAGAGTCCGTTTCTCTGGCTACAATCCCACCGGATATAAAGTCTTTGTGTTTGCCGTTTCAGCCGCTTTAGCCGGGGTTGCCGGAGCGCTATATACGGTGCAGTCGGGCATCATTACGCCCAAAGCAATGGATGTCGCCTTTTCGATTGAAATGGTGATCTGGGTTGCCCTAGGCGGACGGGGAACCTTAGTGGGAGCCATTTTAGGCACCCTGATTGTCAACTTTGCCCGGACTCTGCTCAGCGAAAAATTTCCCGAATTCTGGCTGTTTTTTCAGGGGGCGCTGTTCCTGATCGTAGTAACAGTCCTGCCAATGGGGATTTTGGGCTGGCTCCGTACTGATGGCATGAATTTGCTGCGATCGCTGTCTGGTCGCGAAAAACTAATCACTTACCCAAGTCTTGAAACAGACCCGGATGTAGAATATGAACGGAAAAATCTTGGAGATTCAGAATCTGACGGTTAGATTTGGTGGTTTTACAGCCATCAATAACCTCAATTTCAGTTTGGAGCAGGGTGAATTGCGCGTCGTAATTGGTCCCAACGGAGCCGGAAAAACAACCTTCATGGATGCGATTACGGGCAAAACCAAACCCACCGAAGGACAGGTGTTCTTCAAAGGCAAAAATCTGCGCCCTTATGCAGAATATGAAATTTCTCGAATGGGGATTGGGCGTAAATTTCAAACCCCGCGTGTTTACCAAAAACTTACGCCCCGCGAAAATTTGGAACTCTCCGGTGCCCGTAAAAAAAATGTCTGGGAATCACTCACCGCGAGTTCCTCAACGGCAGAACGGCGAACGGTTGTGGGGCTTTTGGAAACCATTGGGCTAGCTGTTAAAGCAGATATTCCCGCCGAATTGCTCTCCCACGGTGAAAAGCAGCGGCTCGAAATTGGCATGTTAGTTGCCCAATCTCCTGATTTGTTGCTGGTCGATGAACCTGTTGCCGGACTCACAGACGAGGAAACCGAAAAAGTGGGAGACTTGCTGCTAACCCTTGCTGAAAGCCATTCCATCATGGTGATTGAACACGATATGGAATTTGTCCGGCAAATTGCCCGCCAAGTCACCGTCCTCCACCAAGGTTCCGTCCTCTGCGAAGGCACCATGGATGAAGTGCAAAATAACCCAAAAGTGATCGAAGTCTACTTAGGCAGCGAAGAAGCCCACGCCGCCTAGCTATGAGGAATTAACGATGACACAGACTTATAGTTCGACCTTGGAACCTTCTGGGGCAAACACCCAACCCATGTTGGAGATTAACAAGCTCAACGTTTATTACGGTGAAAGCCATATCTTGCGAAATGTGGATATGGGTGTAGCGGCAGGTAAGATGGTGTGCCTGATTGGGCGCAATGGCGTAGGCAAGACAACAATGCTCAAAACCATCATGGGATTGTTACCTCCTCGCAGCGGAACCATCTTGTTTGAGGGAACGCCAATTGTCGGGAAATCTCCTGACCAACGGGCGCGGATGGGAATTGGCTATGTGCCTCAAGGGCGAGACGTGATTCCGCGATTAACGATCGAAGAAAATCTGCTGTTGGGCATGGAAGCATTAGGAACACGCGCTCCCAAGCTGAAAAACATTCCCGACGAGATCTTTGAACTGTTTCCGGTGCTGAAAACCATGCTTAACCGGATGGGCGGTGATTTGAGCGGCGGACAACAGCAACAACTCGCGATCGCCCGTGCCATGATGGGTCGCCCACGCTTACTGGTGCTAGATGAACCCACCGAAGGAATTCAGCCCTCCATCATTCTAGAAATTGAAGCTGCTGTAAAACGAATTGTGCGCGAAACAGGAACTTCAGTATTACTTGTAGAACAGCATCTACACTTCGTTCGTCAAGCGAATTGGTATTACGCCATGCAAAAAGGCGGCATAGTCGCCCAAGGACCCACCAGTGAACTCAGCAATGAAGTGATTCAGCGATTCTTAGCGGTATAAAATCACCTTGATTTAAGCGAGAGATTGGCATCGGCAGATGGAGCTAAGTAGCCCGGTGGAATTAAAATGAACCATCGTAGGATGGGTTAGCGATAGCGTAACCCATGCTGTTCAAAGGATTGATACGTTACGGCTATGCCTAACACATCCTACTTAGTCGGAATTTTCGTTGGGGCTATTTTCGGGTAGCTGGTTAATGATTTCATCAACCAGTTGAGCCTGATCGCCAGCACCATTCCGGTGATGTTCAAGCTGCGATCGCATAAGCTGCACCTGGTAAGAGTCGAGCGCGATCGGTACAGATTGGGGCGAATTTGAGTCCCCACTCCATCCGTTCAACTTAGTTTGCAATTGCACCTCAACTTCTTGCAGGCGACCTTTCGCTTTGGGAAACTCACTGGCTCCATAAATCGATAGATTTTGCTCCTGTTGACCACTATCAGGGCTAAAATCTCCTGCGGTATATCTGTTTTGCAATTCTTCAATCGCCTGATTGATGCTGTTGAGCATGAGGTCAAGCTGCGATCGATTGACAGTCAACGGTAACGGGTCCATAAGTGCTTTGCCTATTTGTATGCATTCCCAGCTTATCGATCTCCATCAAAGCACTACTCCATCTCAAGACAGATGAGATAGAGGTGTTTTTGCATCCTGGATCTCTTGGAAAAAAGCAAGCAGGACAAACCCATGTTCATCCTGCCGTGAGTATCAAATAAGTGAAAAAGGCAGGTAGCTATTACTTGACCAATCCCAGAACAGGAGCGAGTTCAGGTTCACCGATGGATGGCACCAGAAAATCCTGAGCATAAATATGAGGATTGGCTTGAGCCAGTTGAGAATAAGACTGCTGCACATGATCATTCACTGCAACCATTTTTGCGTCATACAACCCAGTAGTTAATTTTGGATACACGCCAATGCCAATAATTAACGCGATAAAGCAAGCAGCAATGAACACTTCACGCGGCGATGCATCATTAAAATCGGCATCAGCAGGCAATAAGCAGCTTGTCCCAAAACAAACGGCTTCCTGTTGCGCGGTGCCAATCAGGTCGTTTTCGCTCATGCCACAAAAAGAAGCTTCGCCAGAGTTATAAAACACTTGACGCAGCATTGAAAGTAAGTAGATTGGGGTGAGGATTAAGCCTACTGCGGCAAGCAAAATGGTGACCGTGCGGAAGGTCGCACTATAGCTGTCGCTGGTTGCCATGCCTATAAAGATGGCAATCTCACTAGCAAAACCGCTCATCCCAGGAAGCGCCAAAGAAGCCATTGAGCCAATAGTAAACAAGGCAAATACTTTAGGCATCGCCTGACCCAATCCACCCATTTCGGTCATAGTCATGGTGTGGGCGCGATCGTAAGTGACCCCAGCTAAGAAGAACAACACCGCTGCAATCAAGCCGTGGGACAGCATTTGCAGGAGCGCCCCGCTCATCCCTAAATCGGTAAAGGAGGCGATACCCAACAAAACAAAGCCCATGTGCGAGATAGACGAGTAAGCGAGACGGCGCTTCATATTGGTTTGGGCAAAGGAACTAAAGGCTCCATAAATAATGTTGACTACGCCCAGAATTGCCAACACTGGAGCGAAGTAAACGTGAGCATCGGGCAGCAGTTCTAAGTTAAGACGAATCAGCCCGTAGCCGCCCATCTTCAGCAGCACGCCTGCCAAAATCATGGATACAGGCGCAGACGCTTCGCCGTGAGCATCGGGCAACCAGGTATGCATGGGGAATATTGCCAGCTTGACTCCAAAGGCAATCAGCAAACCTGCATAGAGCGCCAACTCTAGACCCAGAGGATAATCCTTTAGACCCAATTGCACCATATCGAAGGTGACGGTGTCGCCGGAGAATGCCATTGCTAAGCCAGCAATCAAAATGAAGATGGAAGCCGCAGCAGTGTAAATCAGAAACTTAGTGGCGGCGTAACGACGATTTTGTCCACCCCAAATGCAGATAAGCAAGTAGACAGGCACTAGCTCAACTTCCCACATGATGAAAAGCAGCAGCACATCTTGGGCGACAAATACCCCAATTTGGGCAGCGTAGAGGACTAACATCAAGGAATAGAACAGGCGAGGACGGCGATCGACGCGCCAAGCCGCAAAAATCGAGAGCGTAGTCACTAAGCCTGCCAACAGCACAAGCGGCATGGATAAGCCATCCACTGAAACAGACCAATTCAGTCCTAATTGAGGAATCCAGGCATAGGTTTCAACAAGCTGAAGCGATGCGTTGCTTGCGTCATAGTGATTCCAAAAGACGTAACACATCAACACGAAGTCCGCGAAACCCACACCAAGGGCATACCAGCGAACATTTTTGCCCTCTTTATCAGGCAATACTGGAACAAGCGCAGCAGCGATGAGGGGAAACAAGATGATCGCGGTTAGCCAAGGAAATTGATCCGCTTGCATGATGGTAAGAATAAATACTTAGTGAGTGAATGACTGTATCTTACTAAACTCTGTAAAGTTTTGTACATTGATATTTGCTTAGACTCAGCACTCAATCGGTCTATACTTCGGATTCACGCAATCTTTATTGAGCTTGCGGTTTCTTGAGCAATGTGTCGAGATCTATAGCCATGGTCATCTTCATTAGGATGCGGCTTGCTTGAGAACGGCTTCCACGGCATCGCGTAGATTATCCGAGTTAGATAACAGTTTGCGAATCCGGCTTTTCAACCATGCCCAACGCTTTTTAATCCGATTGAGATCTCGCGAGTAGGGCGGCAGATAAATCAGGCGGCACGCTGCGGCTTCAATCCACAGTTGGCGGCATTCGGTGGAGGTGTGGGAAGCAGGTCAAACACCAGTGAGGGTGATTGCTGAAACAATTTGTGGAAAATAGAATCGCGCCGCACAGAAGAATTGCCTTTAAGGAGTTGGAATAAAGTAGTAGTACCCTGTTACTAAAACTACTAAAACTATGTGGCAACTCCTTATTTCTTAACAGAAAACTCCAAAACGATCGCGCGTTAAAGCAGCAGGGTAGGTAAAATAGTCAGCCAGACCGCTAGTCAGCTAGAAAATAAGGGCAGGGAGCCGCTGATGAACCACGCGCCGATTTCAATTACCACTGCCCTCGATCATCAGAGAGCAGGACGCACGACTGAAGCTGAGCAGGTCTATCGATCGCTCTTAGAGCAGCAGCCTGAATCGATTGATGCCCTCAACTTACTAGGAGCATTGCTGCATGAACTGGGTCGCTACGACGAAGCACTCACCTGTTTTGAGCGAGTGTTGACCTTAAGACCCGCTCCTGAGTCGCATAACAGCGTGGCGATCGTACTCAAGGCTCAAGGAAAATATGCTGAAGCGGTGGAGCAATACCGCAAAGCTTTAGCGCTAAAGCCTAGCCAGCCCGAAGTGCTGAGCAATTTGGGCAATGCCTTGAAGCAAAGCGGCAGTCCGGAGGAAGCGATCGCCTGTTATCAGAACGCGATCGCCCTAAATCCTAACTATGCGGAAGCGCACAATAATCTCGGCATTAGCTACAAGGATCAAGGCAAGCTAGACGAGGCGATGCAGTCTTACCAAACCGCGCTACGCCTGAAACCTAACTATGTAGAAGCCCATCACAATTTCGGCATTATTTGGCGACTTCAGGGCAAACTCGACCAAGCCGTTGACTATTTTCGACAGGCGATCGCCCTTAAGCCTAATTACGTGGATGCTCATACCAGTCTGGGTTCGACTCTACATCAGCAAGGCAAGCTAGACGAGGCGATCGCCCAGTTCAACCACTTGCTGACCCTGAAACCCGACTCCGCCGAAACCTACAACAATCTGGCGATGGTGCTGCAAGAACAGGGCAAGGTGGAAGACGCGATCGCGGCATTCAAACAGGCGCTGGTCATCCGTCCCGACTATCCCGGCGTGTGCAATAACCTGGGCAACTTGCTGCTGGAAAGCGATCGCACTGAAGCAGCGATCGTCGCCTATCGTCAAGCCTTGGAACTGCGTCCCACCTACGCTGAAGCTTGCAACAACTTGGGCAACGCCTTACAGCGCCAAGGCAAACGGGACGAAGCTGTGGCTGAGTATCAACGTGCTTTAGAACTACGCCCCAATTTTGTGGAAGCCTTGAGCAATTTGGGAGCCGTGCTGCGAGATCAGAAAAAAACCGTAGAAGGAATTTCCTACCTGGAACAGGCTTTATCTCTCCAACCCGGTTTTGCAGAAATTCACAATAACTTGGGCAATGCCTATCAGGAACTCGATCGCCTAGACGAAGCGATCGCCTGCTACCGCCAAGCCGTGAAACTAAAGCCAGAACTCGCCGAAGTGCGGAGCAATCTGGGCAATATGCTGCAATATATTGGTGAGTTTGACGAAGCTTTTGAGCATTTTGCCCAGGCGATCGCCACCCAAGCCGATTTTGCCGGAGCCTACAACAATTTGGGCATTGCCCGACGCAACTCTGGCGATTTGGATGCTGCTTTTATTGCCTACGATCGCGCGATCGAACTCAAGCCCGATTTTATTGAAGCCCACTGGAACAAAGCCCTCAATCACCTATTGATTGGCGACTTGGAAAATGGTTTCGCCGGATACGAGCAGCGCTTTCAATGGAGCAAGTTTATCGAACAAAACCCTCCCCGCAACTTTACCCAACCCCGCTGGGATGGCACATCACTGAATGGCAAAACCATCTTGCTCTACGCCGAACAGGGCATGGGCGACACCATTCAATTTATCCGCTACATCGCCTTCGTTGCCCAACAAGGTGGACGAATTATTTTGGAATGCCATCCGCCCCTAACGAACCTGCTGCAAACCATTCCCGACATCGAACAAATCATTCCCTACGGCACCCCGTTGCCTGCCTTTGATGTCCACGCACCGTTGATGAGCTTGCCCTACATCCTGGGCACCACCCTGGAAACCATCCCCGCTGACACTCCTTACTTACCTGCTTCAACATCTACTGCATCCCTTCCCTCCATAGCTCCTAGCTCCCAGCCCCTAGAATCTTCTCCCCTTAAAATCGGTTTTGTCTGGGATGGCAATCCTCAAAATCCCTACAATCGATCGCGCACTTGCCCTCTAGAGTTACTGCTTCCCCTCGCTCAAATTCCTGGCGTAACCCTTTACAGCTTGCAAAAAGAACCCAAATCCGCAGATGTGGAACTGCTGCAAGCCCATCCAGAAGTCCAGGATTTGCGATCGCGGCTGGATAACTTCACCGACACCGCCGCCTTGATCCAGCAGTTAGATCTGATCATTGCCGTCGATACTGCCGTCGCTCACCTTGCCGGAGCCTTAGGCAAAACTACTTGGCTCCTATTGCCCTTCGCCCCCGACTGGCGCTGGATGTGCGATCGCGAGGATACCCCCTGGTATCCCACCATGCGCCTATTTCGTCAACCCAGCTATGGCAATTGGGACTCAGTTTTGGCAGAAGTGAAAGCGGCATTAGGGGAGAGCGGGAAGGGAAGAGGGAAGAGGGAAGAGGGGAGAGCGGGAAGGGAAGAGGAAAGAGGGAAGAGGGAAGAGGGAAGAAAGCTGAAGAATAAGAGCAAGAAACAGAAAGGCAAAGGGATTGACGTAAAGTCTGCTCCCATTTATTCTCTTTCTTCCACTCAAAACTCAAAAGCGCAAAGCGCCGCTGACGCTAACAAAATATTCCCTGCGGGAACGCTACGCAAACAAAACTTCCCCCTGACACCCGACACCGTTCGGCTAAGCGCTCACGTCGAAGCCCGACACCCGATACCTCAGCCCAAATCTACGTTGCCCGAATCGCTCAAGGTTGCGGTTCGCCATCATCAAGCGGGACAAATTGAAGCGGCAAAGCAGACCTGTCGAACGGTGCTGGAACAACAGCCAGATTTAGCAGACGGTTGGCATTTGCTGGCACTGATGGCGCATCAAGAGCGCAATTTGGATGAGGCGATCGCTCAGTATCAACGGGCGATCGTGGCTGACCCGAACCACTGCGATTCCTACAATAATCTGGCGGTTGCCTTGCATGAGCAGGGTAAATATGATGACGCGATCGCCCATTATCAGAAGGTGTTGGCGCTGAAGCCTGACTATGCGGATGCTCATAACAACTACGCCAATGCTCTCCGAGAAAAAGGTCGCTTAGAAGAAGCCGTGCAGCATTACCAGCAGGCGATCGCGGCGAACCCCACCTACGCGGATGCTCACAACAATTTGGGGCTTGCCTACTATGCCATGAACAACTTTGAGCAAGCCGCCACCGCCTATCGTCAAGCCGTGGCATTGCGTCCCAACTTTCCCCAAGCGCTGAATCATTTGGGCAATGCCCTGAAAGAAATGGGCAATTTTGCCGAAGCTGCCGTGTATTACCAGCAGGCGATCGCTCTCAAACCCGATTACGCCAAAGCCTATAACAACTGGGGCAATATCTTTCGCGATGAGGGCGATCTGCAAACCGCCATCCAGTATTACGACCAGGCAACCGCGATCGAACCCAATTTTTCGGAAGCGCACTGGAACAAAGCCTTGACTTTATTAGTAGGCGGCGATCTAGAGCGCGGCTTTGCGGAGTATGAATGGCGCAAACACATCAACTTGCCCAGCTTCAAATCCCTGCGCGACTTCCCCGGACCTCGTTGGGATGGTTCCCCCCTCAACGGACAACTGATCTTCCTCCACGCCGAACAGGGCATGGGCGATCTAATTCAGTTTGTCCGCTATGTGCCCTGGGTTGTGAAGCTTGGCGGGCGCGTCATTTTGGAATGCCATCCGCCCCTTGTCAACCTGCTGCAAACCCTTCCCGGTGTAGAAACTCTGGTTCCCTACGGCAGCGCCCCACCGCCTTATCACATTCAAGCGCCCTTGCTCAGCCTGCCCAACATCCTGGGAATTACCCTGGAAACCGTCCCCGCCGACATCCCCTACCTCAATCCAGCCAGTTCCGAATGTCGATTGCCGAATGGTGAGTTCCCACAGGAAGAAGAAGTCACTCATTCGCAATTCAAGATCGGTTTGGTTTGGTCTGGTAATCCTGGAAACCCCTACAACCGTAATCGTGCCGTGCCGCTCGCATCTTTGCTATCGCTGGCAGATTTACCTGGAATAGAACTTTATAGCTTGCAAAAAGATCTGGTTGATAATGATGAAACTTTGCTGCGATCGCATCCCCAAGTTCACGATCTGCGCGACTTGCTGACCGATTTTGTGGATACTGCCAGCCTGATTCAGCAGTTGGATCTCTGTCTCTTATACACATCTGACGCTGCCGACGAATAGAGAGGTGTAGATCTCGGTG
>ENA-ORBV01004552-ORBV01004552.1-microbial-mat-metagenome-genome-assembly--contig:-NODE-4552-length-26449-cov-5.703170_pt1 | contig 26449 bp, 24 predicted proteins | sample MGYA00237777_ERZ505514 | MGnify/ENA primary metagenome ERZ505514 (study PRJEB26160, sample SAMN06269048) | microbial mat metagenome | isolation source: Oligotrophic lake microbial mat | place...
CTCTGATTGCGCGTATGAATTCGCCGACCATGTCCGACCCATTTACGGCCATCGACGCTGCTGCTGCCGCCATTGCCGACGACTCGCTGCGACGCATTCTCGTGGTCGACGACGAATCGACCATCCGCCTCGCGCTCAGTCGCTTCCTGCGCACGCGGGGCTTTGAAGTGGAAGTCGCCGATTCCGGGGCCGCCGCGCTCGAGCAGATCGAGCACCACAAGTTCGCGCTCATGCTCTGCGACCTGCGCATGCCCGGCATGAGCGGACTGGAGACCGTACCGCGTGCCCTCGCCGTCGACGGGGATCTGGGCGTCATCATGCTCACCGCCGTCAACGACGCGACCAGTGCCACCGAAGCGCTGTCGTCGGGTGCGTTCGACTACCTCCTCAAGCCCGTCGAACTGCCCGATCTGCAATCGGCCGTCGAACGGGCGATGCGCCGCCGCAGTCGAGCCATTGAACGCCGCGCCACCGATCGCCTCATCCGCGAGGAGGTCGCGTTGCGCACCGCCGAACTGGAACAGGAGAAGGGCGCCCTGCGCGCGCTCACCGTCAGCGTCGCGGAAACGCTGATCAACGCGATGGAAACGAAGGACGTGTACCTGCGCGGCCACTCGCATCGCGTCGCGGAACTGGGCGCGCACATCGGACTCGAACTCGGACTCGATCACGTGCACGTCGATCGCGTGCGACTGGCCGGCCGACTGCACGATGTCGGCAAGATCGGCATTCGTGAGGCAGTGCTGAACAAGGCCGGCCCCCTCACCGAAGACGAGTTCAATCACGTCAAGGATCACGTCCGCTTTGGCGTCGAGATCCTGCGTCCGCTCCAACACCTTGGCGAGTCACTCGACTTCGTCCAGGATCACCACGAGCACTGGGACGGCAGCGGCTACCCGCGTGGACTCGCGGGCGACAACATCGCACTCGGCGGTCGCATTCTCACCGCGGCCGATGCATTTGACGCGCTCACGTCGCAGCGCGCCTACCGCGACCCGATGGCACCAACGACGACACTCGACTACCTGCGCACGCAGGCCGGACGGCTGCTCGAGCCGAGGGTGTACGAGGCGCTTCGGACGGTGGTGACACGGGGGGCGGTGCCGGGGATTCCGCGCGTCTGAAACGGCGCGAAGGGCCGGTGCCCGTCACCGGGAACTCTCAACGACCCAGTTCGGGGCTGTGAGCTGGAGTTTGGGGTTGGGAGTTGACCCGCAACCTCCAAGTGTCGGGTGGTGGGTTTGTGTTCTGGGCTCTGAGTCCTCGAGCCGATCCGGCCCACGCGCGCCAATGTCCGCCCAAGCGCCATCTCACAACCCAAAGCCCAAACCCGAAGCTGGAGACTTGGTGGTTGTCGGTCTTCCGGTCTCGCATTTGGTTATGCGTTCGCGTTCTCCCTCTTCATTTTCGCTCCGTCGCTTGACGTAGCGCCTGAGTCTTTGTACTAGGGTGTGTGCAGAACGCGCGGCATTGTGTCAGCGATCATGTGCGACGCACATGCGGGAGCAGCGGCGCCGCGGAATCAGCTTCGCCGCAGCACCCGATACCCTGAGTTTTGACTATTTCGAAGGAGGAGGCGGTCATGCCGCGTGGTGACGAGATGTCTGAAGAGCTGCAGTTCGTCGATCGCGACGAACTGCGTGAGATGGGTGGATACGGCGGCTCCTCCTACGACGAAGAGGAAGAAGAGGACGGATACGGCCTCCCCTCCGAAGACGGCGATAGTCTGTGGGACAGCGCCGACGATACCGATGAAGACGACGATGACGACGATGACGATGGCTTCGAAGAGGAATCGGTCGACGAGGAAGACGAGGAGGATGATCTCTTCGGTCGTCCGATCGTGCGTCGTGGTCCCGGACGTCCTCCGAAGAATCCGGGCGCGCCTCGTCCTGCCCCCAAGGCCAAGCCGGCAGCGTCGGTAAAGGCTGAGGAGCCGGCCGCACCCGCGGCGCCCGCCGAACCCGCAGCCGCGCCGGAACCCAAGTCCGCCAAAGCTCCCAGGCCGCCAAAGGCAGCGAAAGAACCCGCGGCGCCTGCGGTACCCGCCCCCGCACCAGTCGCCAGTCCGCCCTCGGATGCGATGAAGAGCACCGCCAAGGCGGTGAAGCAGGCAGCGGTGCCGACCAAGGCGGTGCCGGTCAAGGCGCCCGCGATGGCGCCCGCGAAGGCACCCGCGAAGGCACCCGCGAAGGCACCCGCGAAGGCACCCGTGAAGGCACCCGCGAAGGCACCCGCGAAGGCACCCGCGAAGGCACCCGCCGCCAAGAAAGCGGCACCCGCCAAAAAAGCGGGGCCGGTGAAAAAGGCACCGGCAAAGAAGGCACCTGCTGCGACGAAGGCGGCGCCGGCCAGAAAGGCTCCCGCGGCAAAGAAGTCCGTGCCCCAAAAAGCGGCCGCAAAAAAGCCAGCCGCCAGGAAGGCGGCCAAAAAGAAGCCGCGCTGATCGCTCCGCCGATTGATTCGGCGCGCCGTATCGCTCGTGATGGTGCTCGACACGAACAGGGGCGCGGTGATTCGCGCCCCTGTTCGTGTTCTGCCCCGACCCTAGCTTTCGTGGCGTGACCGCGATCGATCGAACCATCATCATCCCGCTGGACCAGCCGCTGTTTGCGCGTCGCATTCTGGACGCGCTGCCGCTCACCATCTGGTCGGTGGACCTCGACGGGCGCATTACTGCCGCCAATGCGTCGTGGTCGCGCTTTGCGCTGGAAAACGGCGCCCCGTCGCTCTCCGTCGAAGCCGACGTGTGCGGTCGCTCCATCTTCGACAACATGGCCGACGACAGCTCGCGCGATCAGATCGAACGCGCCATGAGCCTGTTGCGGCAGCGCGTGGTGCCGATGGTGCGATGGGAGTTTCCCTGCAGCTCGCCCGATGAACAGCGGGTCTTCCTGATGCAGGTGACTGCACTCGAGGAACACGGCGACATCACCGGCTTTGTGTTCGCCACGGTCGACATCACGCCCAGTCATCGCTCGCGCGAAGCGCTGATCAACACCGGTATCGCGCTCGCCGAAGCCATCGCGCTGGACAAGGTCTACGCCGAAGTCGCGCTGCAGCTGCGCCGTGCCGTCCCCTCCACCGGATTCGTCATCGCGCTCGCCGACGATGAAACCGCGGAGTTTCGCATCACCCATCGCCAGGGCTACGACGGCGGCGCCGATGAATCTTCGGCGTGTCTGGAGCAACGATTGCTGCGCACCTGGCTCGATGCCCTCGCCAAGGGGCACGTCGTGCGCGAGCACACCGAAGCGGGCCTCGAGATCACCGCACCGCTGATCAGCGCCGAAGGGGTTTTGGGTGCGATCACGCTCTGTGCCGAGCTCATCGAGTCGGCGCAGGCGCTTGACGAGGCAGAGCGCGTGCTGGCCGTCGTCGCCGCGCAGACCGCCGTCGCGATCGAGCGCGCCTGGCTGGTGCAGCGCGTCGAACAGAAGCGTCGTCTCGAGGCGATCGGCGAAGTTGCCGCCGGTGTCGCGCACGAACTGCGCAATCCGCTGTTTGGTATCTCGTCCGCCGCCCAGTTGCTGCAGTTTCGCGCCCGTGAGGATCCGCTCGTCGAGAAGAACGTCGGGCGCATTCTTCGTGAGGTCGAACGGCTCAATCGCATGGTTACCTCGCTGCTCGAGTTCGGCCGCCCCAACGCCGCCCATCTCGCCCCCAGCGATCCCGAACTGGTCTGGGATGACATTCTCGATGGCGAGCGTGCCCGCCTCGACGGTCGAAAGCTCTCGCTCCGGAGGCACCGCTCCGACACGCCGCTGCGCTGTCTGGTCGACGCCGAACAGCTCGGTCAGGTGCTCCGCAACATCCTCGTCAACGCCTGCGACGCGGCGCCCGAGAGGAGCGAACTCCAGATCGTCTCACAGCCCTCGCCGGCTGGTGGCTGGCGTTGTCGTCTCATCAATGGCGGCCCGGCCATTCCCGCCGACGTTCTGCCGCACGTGTTCGAGTTCTTTTACTCCACCAAGGCCGGCGGCACTGGCATCGGTCTCGCCCTCTGTCAGCGCATCATGGACGAGCATGGGGGCAGCATCTTCATCGACAGCACGCCGGAAACGGGCACCACCGTCACGCTGACCTTGCCGCCCTTGTCGTCGTCATGAGTGTCGTCGCGTGAGTCTGTCGCTGCTGGTGATCGACGACGACGTATCCATACGCGAGACGCTCGTCGAGTTCTTTCAGATGTGTGGCTACGTGGCCCGCGCCGCCGAGTCGGCAGCGGAGGGTCGGCGGTTGGCCGCCGAACATGCCCCCGATGTGGTGCTGCTTGACCTGCGGCTTCCGGATACTGATGGCGTGACCACCCTGGACGCGCTTCGCGCCGACGACCCCGACGTCGCGGTCATTCTGCTGACGGGCTACGCCGACGTGCGCACCGCGGTGCAGGCGATGCAGCACGGCGCGGCCGACGTGCTCGAAAAGCCGGTCGACCTCGACGTGCTGTCGGCGGCCGTCACTCGCGCCGCCGAACGCGGTCGACTGCGACAGGAGGTGGCGCTGCTCCGCGCTCGTGCGCGCGATTCCGACGCCGACGCGGGCGTCGTCTTTGCACCGACCTTGGCGCAGCTCATCGACCTGGCGGCCCGCAATCCCGACGCGCCGGTACTGCTGCAGGGGGAGACGGGCACGGGCAAGGGGTTTGTCGCCCGACAGATCCACGATCGTTCGGCCCGACGCCAGGCGCCGTTCGTCGAGATCAACTGCGCCTCCTTGTCGCCAACGTTCCTCGAAAGTGAGCTCTTCGGACACGAGCGCGGCGCCTTTACCGATGCGCGTCAGGCCAAGCGCGGTCTGCTCGAGATTGCGGGCGACGGGACGGTCTTTCTCGACGAAGTGGCCGAACTCTCGCTGGAGGTGCAGCCTCGGCTGCTCAAGGTCATCGAGGAGCGCAGCTTTCGGCGTCTGGGCGGCACCACCACACTGAAGACGGCGGCCCGGATGGTCGTCGCCACTCATCAGCCGCTCGCCGACGCCGTCGCCGATCGCCGATTCCGCGCCGATCTCTATTACCGGTTTCAGGTCCTCACGCTCACGCTCCCGCCACTCCGCGCGCGGGCCGACGAGATCATCCCGCTCGCCGAACAGGCCTTGCCACGCGGCGCGTCCCTGAGCGACGGTGCCCGTCGCGCCCTGCTCGCATATCGCTGGCCGGGAAACATTCGCGAGCTCAAGAACAGCGTCTGGCGCGCCGCGATCCTGGCCGATGGGCAGCCCATCCAGCCGGCGCACCTCGGTCTGTCGGACGATGCCGAGGCGTTTGCCCCGTCGAAGCGCGAATCCGCCGTGCCGAGGGCGCAGGCGACTGCATCCGCCAGGCCGGCGCTCAGCGTGCCCAATGCGCCTCGCACGCTGATCGCCGCAGAACAGGACGCGATTGCGCAGGCGCTTGCCGCGTCCGGCGGGAACCGCACCCACGCCGCCCGACTCCTTGGTATTGCGAGGTCCACGCTGGTGGAGAAGCTGAAGCGACGTCCGGTTGCCGACGCCCCCAAACCCGTTGGTCGAAGCGACTGATAATCGGTGACCGTTTTTCGGACGAGCGCCGCGCGGTTGATCGACTTTCGGTCGTTCTCCCGTCCGCTCGGCGCCTCCAATTTCACGCACTGCTATGTCAATAAACAACTTGCCATGTTCGACCGCTCTTGGCTCGCTTCTCGCATGGGTGGGGGCATGATCCAGGCGCTTGCTACCAAGTCAGTACTCGTTGTCGAAGACGAACAGAGCATCCGCGACGTCCTCGTGGAACTCTTCGAAGTTGAAGGCAACGTCGTCACGGGAGCGGCGCTGCTTCCCGACGCGCTCGAAAGGCTGCGGATGCAGCGCTTCGATCTCATCGTCACCGACCTGCGATTGGGCGGGAAGCGCGATGGAGGGCTGCAGGTCATGGCGGTCGCGGGCATGCTATCGCCGGACGCGACTGTGTTAGTGCTCACGGCCTACCCCGACGATTCCAATCGCCAAGCGTCCGTTCGCCTGGGCGCGCTCTTTTTCCTCGAGAAGCCGGTGGATCTCGCCATCATCGCGGAGCACGCGGCCGCCGCTGGCGTTCGCACCGCCTTCGCCACGCGCACGCTGTAAGTCGTTCCTGCGCAAGTCGTTCGTCAACGGAACTGTTTCGGTTACGGCAATAGGAACGCGTCGACAGAATCGTCAGGTCGTCCGGTGGGTGGTGGGTGATGCTGGGGAGTGTCACTTGGGCGGCTTGGCGAGTCGACGTAGTAAACTGTGCTGATGACTGGACTGATGACTGAGCTTCCGAATCCGCTTGGCGGCGAACGCCGCCGCTATACCTGGCGGGGTCATGACGTTGCCTACGTGCAGCGCGGGGACGGACCGCCGGTGCTGCTGCTGCATTGCATCCACGCCTGTGCGTGGTCCATGGAATGGCGGGACATCGTGCCCGAACTTTCGGCGCGATACACGACCTACAGCCTCGACTTTCTCGGCTTTGGCGCGTCCGCACACCCGCCCCTGCACTACACCGCACAGCTCTACATCGATCTGGTTGGCGACTTCCTGCGCGACGTGATTGGTGTGCCGGCGGTGATTGTCGGCTCCTCACTCGGCGGCACCTACGCCGTTTCGGTGGCGGCACAGCATCCGGAATTGGTGCGTGCTGTGTGTGCAGTTGGACCCGCTGGTGTCACACGATTGCTCGTGTCGGGCGGAGCGGCGGGCGCCGTGGTGCTGTCTATCTTTCGCACCTCGTTCCCCGGTGCCGCGCTCTTCTCCGCGCTGGTGTCGAAGCCCAGCATTCGCTTCTTCCTCAAGGACATCTACGCAGATCAGCGCGTGCTCACCAACGACGTAGTGGAGCTGTATTGGCGCAGCGCGCGACAACACAACGCTCGCTTTGCACCGTCGGCCTTCGTCGGCATGCAGCTCAATCGCGACATCCGCCTCGAGTTGGCGACAATGCCGCGCCCATTCATGCTCGCCTGGGGTACGCGCGCGGCACAGACACCGTTTCGTGAAGCCGCAGCCGTACACGCGTTGCGCCCAGAGGCACCGTTCGCCGTGTTCCCCGCCGGCGACCTTCCCCACGAGGAATGCCCGGCGGAGTTTCTGGGCGCGCTCCATCGTTTTCTCGACAGCGTCGTGTAGTCCCGCGCGCCCGGATCCACACGTGCGTCGAACACTGCGGCAAACGGAATTGCGTACATCGCTCGCGGTGATTCGGATTGCCCGTATATTCCGCGTCCCATGGCCGAGTCCCCCGTACCGCTGCTTCGCGCACACGCGCGCCACGCGCCATTCAATGCTCGTGGACTCGCCGCTCATGCGGCCTCGCTGGTGGATGCCGCTGGCATGAAGCCAACGAATGCGTCCGCGCGTGCGATGCCCAGTGCGCGCGCGGTGCGCTTCTACGTCGCCAACGGACTGCTCGATCGACCGGAAGGCGCCGGCACCGCTGCGACCTACGGCTATCGGCATCTGCTGCAGTTGCTGGCTATCAAGATCCGTCAGCGTGAAGGGCAGACGCTCGACTCGATCAAGCAGGAGATGCGTGAAGTCACTGGCGACGCCCTCGAGCGACGCGTGGCATCGTCGCTCGCGCCGGCCCTCACACTGCAACTGGACCCGATCGTCTCGCGTGACGCAGGCAGCACCGCCTCCTGGCGTCGCGTCGCCATCGCCGACGGCGTCGAGCTGCACGTCCGAGACGACTCGCCCGCCTCCCGGGACGAATTCATCGTCGCCATGCGCGACACATTGCGCGGGGCCCTCGGTCGCAACGACTTCGGGAGTTGATGGCTTCGGCATGACCCGCACGGTGCCGCCGAAGGACGTTCCCGAGTATCCATTGATGGTGTAGCCACAGCGACGCTCGACCCCCGTCGAGCCCCATCATCTCCCAGAATTTCTGCATGACGTATCGCGTACTCGTAACGGACGACGTCGATCCTGAAGGCGTTGCGCTGCTCGTTGCTGAACCGGAACTCATCGTCGATGAAGTTCCGACGCTCCCGAAAGACGAGCTGCTCCGCCGCATCCCCGACTACGACGCGATCGTCGGACGCAGCGCGACGCGCATTTCCGCCGACGTGCTGCAGCAGGCCACGAAGCTGCGCGTCGTCGGCCGGGCGGGCGTGGGAGTGGACAATATCGCCCTCGATGTGGCGACATCACTGGGCGTCGCGGTCATCAACGCACCGGCCGGTAACACCGTCGCCGTCGCCGAGCTGTTTTTCGGCGCCGTGATCGGCCTGCTGCGACAGTTGCCGCAGGCCGCGCAGAGCATGAGCGCCGGACGCTGGGATCGGACGCTCTTTCTCGGACGCGAGCTCAAAGGCAAGACCCTCGGCATCGTCGGACTCGGACGCATCGGTGGTGAGGTCGCCACGCGCGCGCACGCGTTCGGCATGCAGGTGATTGCGTACGATCCGTACATCGCCGATGAACGCTTCACCGCGCTGCGTGTACGTCGCGCCGCCACGCTCGATGCGCTTCTCACGGAAACGAACATCCTCACCATCCACACGCCGCTCACCGACGAAACCAAGGGTATGATCGGCAAGCGCGAACTGGGCAAGCTGCCGTCGCGCTCCGTGGTCGTGAACATGGCGCGCGGTGGCATCGTCGACGAAGCGGCGCTGCTCGCGGCACTCGAAGGCGATCAGCTGCGCGGCGCCGTGATCGATGCCTTCTCGAGCGAGCCGCTGGTCGCCGACAGCCCGTTGCGCACCGCACCGAATCTGCTCCTTACGCCGCATCTGGGTGCCAGCACCGTCGAAGCGCAGCGCAACGTCGCGCGCGACGTCTGCATCGCCGTGCGCGACGCACTGTTGCACAAGGATCTCTCGCGTTCGATCAACATTGCGGCCGGCTCTGACAGCTGGGCCGATCTGCACACCGCGATGCTCGTGGCGCGTCGTGCGGCGGCCGTCGCCCGCGCGGTCCTCGCCGATCAGGGGATGCGCGCGGTGCGTCGTCTCGCCCTGCGCGTGAGTCCGGATCTGGCGCATGGCTCGGGCGCCCTGCTCGCCGCCGCCGCGACCGGTGTGCTCGAAGGCGTCATCGAATCGGATCGATTGAACCTCATCAACGCACGCAGTCTGGCCGAAGCGCGCGGTATCGAACTCACCGTCGGCGAGTCGAACGAACTTGGCCACGCGCGCGCCGTCGAGGTCGCGCTCTCCGGTGGCATGCAGCAGCTGGCCGTGGCCGGTGTCGCGCCGGAAGGGAGCACGCCGCGCCTCACGCGCATCGGGTCATTCCATGTCGATGTGAACCCCAAGGAGACGCTGCTCATCCTCACCAACAAGGATGTGCCGGGCGTCATCGGTCGCGTCGGTACGTTGCTCGGGCAGCGTCATGTCAACATCGCCGAATATCACCAGGCACGCCTGGCGCAGGGTGGCGATGCGTTGGCGGCCGTGTCGGTGGACGGAACGGTTGATGAAGCGACACGACTGGCGCTGCTCGAACTCCCGGACGTCGTGACCGCCAGTATCGTGCATTTCCGCACTGACTGATCGCGCGCCCCGATCGCATGTACAACGCCAAGCACCGATCACCGCTCGTCGCGCGTCTCCGATGACCACCACGACGTCCGCGTCGCCAAACGCGCCCCCAGTGGCGCACTTGCCTTCCATCGTGCGCGATCTCGATGTGCGTCGCGCCTATGCGCGCGATGCGTCGGGGTTGGAGTTGGTGCCTGAAGGTGTGGTGCGACCGTCGTCCGTCGACGAAATCGCCGCGCTGCTCGGCGAAGCCAATGCGTCGCGCACACCGGTCACGGCGGCGGGTATGCAGTCGAGTACCACGGGCGCCTCCATCTCCGCTGTCGGGCTGCTGATGTCGTTGCGTGCGTTGTCCACCATTCACGACATCGATACGGACACGCGGTCGGTGCGGGTGGGCGCCGGTGCCATTGTGGCCGATGTGCGCCGCGCTGCGGAAGCCGCCGGGTTGCTCTTCACGCCCGATCCCACCAGCGAAGAGGAGAGCACGATCGGTGGCGCGATCGCCTGCAACGCCTCCGGTGCGCGTTCGTTGCGCTACGGCGCCACAGGGCCGCACGTGCGGGCCCTCACCGTGCTGCTGGCGAATGGTGAACGCCTCGAGTTGCGACGTCCGCTCCTCGAGAAGAACACCGTTGGCTATCGGATCGCACACGATCCGGTCGATTGGTTCATCGGCAGCGAGGGCACACTTGGCATCGTCGTCGAAGCGGAGCTCGCGTTGCATCCGTTGCCGGCGCAGGTGCTTGGTCTGGCCATCCCGTTCGTCAACGAGTCCGACGCACTCGCGTTCGTCGTGGCGGCACGCCGTTCGACGTTGGTGTACCCGCGCTGCCTCGAGTTCTTCGACGAACGTGCCATGACCATCGCGCGTGACGCTGAAGGGACGTCCGGGTGGGCCAGTGAAGCGCGCGCGATGATCTACGTCGAGGAGACCGGCGCAGAGGAGGCGTCGAGCGACGACGAATTGCCGCTCGATGCGTGGCTTGCCCTGGCCGAAGCGCACCACGCGCTCGCCAGCGACATTCGCGTGTACGACGCGCCGGCGCCGTTGCGCGACGCGCGCCGCATGCGCCATGCCGTGCCGGCGACGATGAACGAGCGCGGTGCGGCGTGCCGGTCGGCCGGTGGTCGCAAGGTGTCCACCGACTGGGCCGTACCGTTCCCGCGTCTCGCGGAGGCGTTGCAGATTGCGCGTCGCCTCGCCAGCGAGCACGGGGTCGCGCAGGCCGTCGCGTATGGTCACGCCGGCAACGGACATCCGCACCAGAACTTCATCGCACATGACAGCGCCGAACTGCAGCGTATCGAGGCAGTCGTCGCGGCCACACTGCGCGAAGTGGTGGCGATGGGTGGCACCGTCGCGGCCGAACACGGGATCGGGAAAATCAAGCGCAAGTGGTTGCCGTTGCAGACCAGCGATGTGCAGCAACGTGTCATGCGCGCGCTCAAGCACGAGTTTGACCCCGCCGGAATCCTCGCACCCGGAAACGTTCTGTGACGGTCACGCACTCGCTCGCGCGCTTCGCCTCCGTCGTACTCGACGTGGACTCGACCCTTTCGTCGCTGGAAGGGATCGACTGGCTGGCCGGACTTCGTGGCGACGCGGTCGCGCGAGAGGTTTCGGCGCTGACCGATCGTGCGATGGCCGGCGAGATCCCACTCGAATCGGTCTACGCGCAGCGTCTCGCACTCATCCGCCCCACGCGCAGCGAGATCACCACCCTCGGCCGCGCCTACATCCGTGAAGTGCAGGCCGGCGCGCGCGCGCTCTGTTCGGTGCTGGCCGCCAACGGAAGCGAAGTGACGTTGCTCAGTGGCGGTTTGCGCGACGCGATTCTTCCACTCGCTGACTATCTGGAGATTCCGGCATCGCGCGTGCACGCGGTACGGGTGCGTTTTGACGAGAACGGCGCCTACCACGCGCTCGACGGCGAACAACCCCTCGCGACGCAACGGGGCAAACCGATGACCCTGCACGCGCTGAAGTTGTCGCGCCCGCTGGTGATGGTCGGCGATGGTTCGACCGATGCCGCGGTGCGTGGCGTATCGGATTCGTTCATTGCGTATACTGGTGTCGCGCGTCGAGCCAATGTGGTAGCGGTGGCGGACGCCGAAGCGTCGGACTTTCACGTGCTGCACGATCTGTTGCTTCGGGAGATCGCATGAGCAATTCCGCCGAGCCCGCGTTCGGTACGTTTTTTCTGCCGGGTCCGACCGAAGTGCGTCGCGAAGTGCTCGAGGCAATGCTGGCGCCCATGTTGCCGCACCGCGGCGCCGACTTCGAGTCGATGTTCGCGCGCATGACTGGCACGCTGCAACCGATCTTTCGTACCACGCGTCCGGTGTTTGTCAGTACTTCCTCGGCCACCGGCTTCATGGAGATGGCGGTGCGCTGTGCGCCGCCCGGTGCGATTCTGTCGCTCGTGAACGGCGCATTCTCGGAGCGGTTCGCGGATATCGCGCGCGCTTGCGATCGTGATGTCACGGTATTGCACGCGCCGTGGGGCAACGTCGTTTCGCCTGCGCAAGTGGAAGATGCGCTGCGCGCGAAACGATACGTCGCGCTCACGGTGGTGCATTCGGAAACGAGCACGGGCGCACTCACCTCGCTTGAGCCGCTGGCCAAACTTGCGCGTGCGCACGACGTGCTCATTCTCGTTGACAGTGTGACTGGCATTGCCGGCGCACCGGTTGAGTCGGACGCGTGGGACCTCGATGTCGTGCTCACCGGTTCGCAGAAGGCGTTGGCGCTGCCACCCGGTCTCGCGTTCGCGGCCGTGAGCGAACGCTTCGTGCAGCGCGCATCACAGGCCACGGCCCGCGGCCGCTACTTCGACGTGCTGGAGTTCGAGCAGTACGCGAAGAAGAGCCAGACGCCCAATACGCCCGCCATTTCGCTGTTGTACGCGACCCTGCTGCAGGGTGAGGCGATTGCGCACGAAGGGATCGAAGCGCGCTGGGATCGCCACGAAGCGATGCGCTCGACCATGCAGCAGTGGGTCGGGCGCACGCGTGACGCGCTCGACCTGCCCCTGTGCATCACTGCACTCGAGGGGATGCGGTCGCCCACGGTCACGGCGGTGGCACTGCCGCCCGAGATCGCAGGCGATGCACTGGTGAAGGCGGTTGCACTCCGTGGCTTCGTCATCGGTGGTGGATATGGCAAGACCAAGGCAACGAGTTTTCGAGTGGGGCACATGGGCGATCACACCGTCGACGGGCTCACCCGCTGTCTCGACGCCGTCACCGAGTCGCTGCGCGCGCTCAAGCCGTAAAACCCGCGAGGCATGACATAATGGATTTCACCGGGAAGCTCGTCGTCATCACTGGCGTCGGTCGCGCAGGGCAGGTTGGTGAAGCGCTCGCCCTGGGCTTCGCACAACGCGGTGCCACGCTGGCCCTGCTCGACCTGCAGCAATCCGAAGTCGACGCGCGTGCGGCCACCCTGCGCGAGGCCGGCTACGCGATCTCTGCGCACGCCGCCAACCTCGCCGACGCCGACGCCGCTCAAGGCGCCGCCGCCGAGGTGATTGCGGCCACCCGCGAGAAGTTCGACGGTGCCGTACACGCCGTCGTCTGCGCCGCCGGGGGCTTCGGCATGACCGGCCCCATCGACGCCAGCGATCCTGAGGCCTGGCACAAGCAGTTCGTCCTCAATCTCGATACGGCATACGGGGCCACCCGCGCATTCCTCCCCGCACTTCGCGCGGGCAAAGGCGCGCTCGTCTACTTCGGGTCTGTCGCCGCGTTGCCCGGCGGCAAGTCAGCCGGCATGGCCGCATATGCCGCAGCCAAGAGTGGCGTCCTGGCGCTCATGCGCGCCGTCGCCGAGGAAGAAATCGCACACGGCGTACGCGCGAACGCCGTTGCGCCAACAGCCATTCGCACCGCGGCCAACCTCAGCAGCATGCGCGAGGACACCAAGTACGTCGAGCGCGAATCCGTGGCCGATGTGGTCGCGTTTCTCGCCAGCGACGCTGCGCGCAATGTGAATGGTCAGGTGATCACGCTCGCGTAGGACCTCGTTTCCGGATGCGATCATGCTCGGTCCAGTGCATTCGGCAAACTGCGAACAGCAAAAAGCGACTGGATATCACGGATACTGCAACCGTGCTTTTTTCTTGTTCGCAGCATCCCCGGAAATCGGTGCGTTTCCGTTGCTATCCGTGATCGTCCGTCGCTGGTCGTTCTATCCGCGTTCATCCGCCGCTGTCAGTTGCAGTTCGCCGGTCCGCTCCACGCTTACCGGAAGCTGACGACTCACAGCGGACGACAGCGAAAAGCCCAAGCTCGTCGCGCGCCACGGGCACGGCTTTTCGCTGTTCCGAGTCTTCGGTGCACCGTTTCCCGTTCGAGTGGAGCGGAACTGCCTGGTGTCCTCGCAGGTGCCAATTCAGAGCCGACGCTGGCGCGAGCGTGACGAACGGCACAGCTTCCACCGCGATGACACTCGCTGCACGTAGACGTCCCGCCGTGCGCGGGGTGGTCCTCGATCGCGCGCTCGAGGAGCTCCCCCTCTTCCGCTTGAGCGATTCGGCGGACGATACGCCCGTTTCGTTCATCACGGACAACGGCGGGCGGTGGCGTGTCATCCCGACGGCCGGCGATCGCTTACCCGGCACCTTCGACCAGGATGTCTACGTCGAATTGCTGCATCGCTACAGCGAGATGGGCTCCCCTGCCGACGGCGCGGTCACGTTCACCTTGCATGCCTTCCTGCGCTCGATGGGGCGTCGCGCCGACGGTCGCACCTACGAACAGCTGCGCGCCGCGCTCACGCGACTCGAACGCACGACGCTCGAATCCGTCGGCGCGTACTGGTCCGCCAACAGCGCACTGGCCGATCTCTCGTTCACCATCCTCACCGCCGTCGCCGTGCAGCGCCGTCGCGTGGCCGATCGCGAACAGCTCCATCTCTTCGGCAATCTCGCCGCCGGTGAGCCGGGCGATGCGCGCGTGATCCTTTCGCCAACTGTTCGGGCCAACCTCGCCGCGCGACACACGATCACACTGTCGAGCACCCGCTATCATGCACTTTCGTCCCCCGTGGCGCGCCGTCTGTACCGCATTCTCGAGGTCGCCCGCGCCGATGGCCGACTTTCCTGGCGTGTACCGCTGGAACGACTGGCCGAACAACTTCCGTTGACGCAACGTTATCCATCGCACCTGCAGCGCGTCCTACAACCAGCACACGAGATGTTGCTGAGTGCAGGACTGGTGCGGGATATCGGCATCCGGCAGTACGACCGGGTCTGGCAGGTAGACTACGTACTCGGCTCCCGCCCACGCGAAGAGTCCTGAGTGGGTAGTGGCTTTACGCCGACGCGGAACGTCGCCCGGCGCCGCGCGTACGACGTAGCAGGTTTTCTGGTACACCTCCTTTGCGAGCTGCCGCATGACACGCACCCGTAAGGCCGCTTTGGCCAGCCTTCTCCTCCTCCCAGTGCTCGCCGGCGGCTTCGCCCTTCAGGCGCGCACCACTCGGGGCGGCGCTCAACTGCTCGATCAGGTCCTCACCTTCGTCGCGCTGCGCTACGTCGATACGCTTGACGCGCAGGCGCTCTACGAAAAGGCCGCACGCGGTCTCGTGAAGGAGCTGAACGATCCGTACACGGAACTCTTTTCGCCCAAGCAACTCGAAGAGTTCGCGCGCACCACCAACGGCCGCTACGCCGGTCTTGGCATGGAGATCTCGAAGGTCGGCGACTGGGTGACGATCAACAAGGTCTTCCCGAATTCGCCCGCCGAATCGCGTGGCGTGCAGGAAGGCGATCGCATCTTCCAGGTGGACACCTTCCCCGCCCGCGGCTGGAACACGCAGCAGGCGCAGGCCAAGCTCCTCGGCCCCGTTGGTAGCGCGGTCACCGTGCAGTTCGCGCGTCCGGGCGTGCCGCAGCCCATCAAGCTCGATTTCAAGCGCGCGGAGATCACCGTCCCTGCAGTGCCGTACGCAATGATGATCGACCCCGCCGTTGGCTACGTGCCGCTCACGCGCTTCAGCGAGCAGACGACCAAGGACATCGCCGAGTCGGTGATGTCGCTCCGCAAGCAGGGCGCGAAGGGGATCATCATCGATCTGCGCGGCAACCCGGGCGGCATTCTGGAAGAGGCGTTCGCCATGTCGAACCTCTTCCTCCCCAAGGGCAAGGAGTTGCTGAGCGTCCGTGGTCGCGGCGACTTCCAGAAGTTCGTCGCCAACAACGAACCGTTGGCCTCCGACATTCCGCTGGTCGTCCTGGTGGACGGATACTCCGCCTCGGCCTCCGAGATCGTCGCTGGCGCCCTGCAGGATTACGATCGTGCGCTGGTCCTGGGCACCACGTCGTTCGGCAAGGGACTCGTGCAGAGCGTGTATAACCTCGATGGAGGCTACGCCCTCAAAATCACCACCGGCAAGTGGTATACGCCGTCGGGTCGCTCCATCCAGAAGGAGCGCAAGTTCAACGACAACGGTCAGTTCGTCGAAGTCGCGCCCGATTCGATCGAAACCGATTCCGCCCGCAAGGCGCGCCCGACTTTCAAGTCGACGGCCGGCCGCACGCTCTACGGTGGTGGCGCCATCACGCCGGACGTCTACGTCTCGCCCGACACGATCAGCAGCGCGGAGCAAAAGCTGGCGCGCGAGATCATCCCCAAGTCGAACGAGTTCTTCACCGTCATTTCTGAATTCGCTCAGGAGCAGAAGGGCAAGATCAAGTCCGACTTCGTCTACGATGCCGCCTGGCGTGAGGAGATCTACAAGCGTCTCTCCGACAAGGGCGTGAAGGTGGAGAAGCCGACGTACGATGCCGGCGTCTCGTGGGTGGATCGTCAGGTTGAGAATCGTGTGGCACGTATCGCTTTCGGCGACTCGACGCAGAAGCGTCACGAACTCCGGGACGACAACCAGCTCCGCAAGGCGGTCGAGATCCTGCGCAAGAGCAGCACGCAGAAGGACGTCTTCGCCGCCGCTGCACTCATGCCCGCCATTACCAAGCCGTCGTTGGCCCGCGGCAAAGGCGGCGCCAACTAGGCTGACAGTCGAGGGGGGTCTCACGCCCCCCTCGTAATCGTCCGGATTGCCACAGGTTCGGGGGGTGTCTACGGTTAGGCCCATGCGCCTTCCCGCCGACACCCCCGCTTCGTTTCTCGCCGCAGCAGCGCTGACGTTCGCGCTGGCGGCATGCAGCACCGTTCCCAATGCGGCCATGTCCGCCGCCCCCACCTCCTCCGGCCCGACCCTGCGCAGCGGCGTCCCGTCGGAGTACGGTGAGTCGCACCTCACGAACATTCGCCAGCTCACCGATGGCGGCGAGAACGCCGAGGCGTATTTCAGCGCCGATGGCCAGTGGATCACGTTTCAGTCCACGCGCGATGGTCGGACGTGCGACCAGCAGTACGTCATGCGCCCCGACGGCAGCGGACTCACCAAGGTCTCCGTGGGTGGCAAGACCACCTGCGGCTGGTTCCTCCCCGGCAGCAAGCGTCTGTTCTTTGGCTCCACGCACGCCGCCGATTCCGCCTGCCCGGTCAAGCCCGATCCGAGCAAGGGGTACGTCTGGGGGATCGACCCGTTCGATATCTACACCGTCGGCCGCGATGGCAAGGATCTCAAGCGCCTCACCCACTACGGCGTCTACACGGCCGAAGGCGTGCTGTCGCCCGACGGCAAGCGCATCGTCTTCACCTCGCTCAAGGGTGGTGACCTCGATATCTACACGATGAATGTCGACGGCACCGACGTGAAGCAGTTGACGACTACGCCGGGATACGATGGCGGACCCTGGTGGTCGCCCGATGGTACGAAGATCGTGTATCGCGCGTGGCATCCGACCAATCCGGACTCGCTCAAGGCGTATCGCGATCTGCTCGACAAGCGCATGATCCGTCCCAATCGCATGGAACTGTTCGTCATGAACACCGACGGTTCCAGCAACCGCCAGATCACCAACCTCGGCGGTGCGAACTTCGGTCCGTCGTGGACGCCCGATGGGCAAGGCATCATCTTTTCATCGAACCACAAGAATCCGCGCAGTCGCAACTTCGACCTCTTCATCGTGAAGGTCGATGGAACGGGACTCGAGCAGGTGAGCACCAACGCGGAGTTCGACGGTTTTCCGATGTTCAGCCCGAACGGCAAGCAACTGATCTGGGCGTCCAATCGCTTCGACGCGAAGGCTGGCGAGACCAACCTCTTCATCGCCGACTGGAGACCCTGAGCCGACACACCTTTCTCCTGTCCTGCCCATGATCGCGCTCATCGTCGTTGGAATCCTGGTACTCGCGCTGATCGCGGGTTCGGTGAAGATCGTCGGGCAGGCGGAAGTGATGGTGGTCGAACGGCTCGGTCGCTTCGATCGGATCGCGCGCTCGGGGCTCAACCTGCTCATCCCGTTCATCGAACGGCCGCGTTCCATCGATGTGCGCTATCTCGAGTCGAGCATCGCTGGCGGGCAGAAAATGGTGGTCGGCGCCACCACCCGCATCGATCTGCGTGAGCAGGTGCTCAACTTCCCGAGTCAGCCGGTCATCACGAAGGACAACGTGACGATCGATATCGACGCGGTGCTCTACTATCGCGTCGCCGATCCGCAGAAGGCGACCTACTCGGTGCAGAACCTGCCGTACGCACTCGAGACGCTCACGCGCACGACGTTGCGCAACATCGTGGGCGACATGGAGCTCGACGCGACGCTGACCAGTCGCGATGTCATCAACAAGCGCATGCGCGACGTGATTGAAGAAGCCTCGATTGGGTGGGGCGTGGACGTGACGCGCGTCGAACTGCAGAGCATCGAACCGCCGCGCGACATCCAGCAGTCGATGGAATTGCAGATGCGCGCCGAACGCGAACGTCGTGCCTCGGTCACCAATGCCGAAGCCGGGAAGCGCGCCGCGATTCTCGAGTCGGAAGGACAACGCGAGTCGCAGGTGCGCAAAGCCGAAGGTGAACGCGACGCGAGCGTGTTGCGTGCCCAGGGCATGGCCGAAGCGCGGCTGGCGATCGCCAACGCCGAAGCCGAAGCGATCACACGCATTTCTGCAGCATTGCCGGAAGGCCAGGCCGCGATGTACCTGCTCGGCCTCAAGTACCTCGAAGCGCTGCCACTGCTCACGCAGGGCAAAGGGACGACGATCTTTTTGCCGGCCGAAGCCTCAGGCGTGATGGGCGCACTCGGTGGCTTGCGCGAACTGCTCAGCGCCACCGGCCATTCGCGAGACGCAGATCCGGCCACGACACCGCGCGCCGCTGGCACACGCAGCGCCACCTCGTCGGGACTTGGCTACCCTGGTGCGCCGAAAGCACTTGGCGACGGCACCGATTCAAGCAACACCTGACATCGCGCGTCAACTGTACTGACAGCCCATATGTCCATTTCGCGCGAACGCGCTGAACGCATCGCCCGCGCGCACGCGTGTGTTGGGTGCAAAGAGTACACGTATCGCCGGCTGGTCGTGCGCGAAGCTATTCCGGCGCTGCGCACGCAGTTCGGCGAAGTGTGGCACGCAGAACTCGTCTGCGGCGTCTGCGGCGTCCATCAGGAACTCGGCATCGACGACGACGGCGACGTAGTGTACGGGTCGTGAGATCGTGTCTGGACGCATAGCAGCAACGGCGAACAGCGACTGACTGTCACGGATAGCATCGGATTGAACAGAGATGTTCGGGGATACGGCGAACCGCAATTGACTGACGCGGATGCACGCGGAAACGACGCGGATTCTGCGGATGGTGCCTTTCATCGATTGATTCGCAGTATCCGTGAAAATCAGCGTTGTTCATCCGTTGCTATCCGTGATAGTCAGTCGCTTTGCTATTGTTGTTTTCGTGTTCCGCACCAACGCCGAAGGACGTCCCCGCGCATCGATCGAGCGATGCTGAGTGACGTCCTTCGCGACTTCGTGTCCGCGGCTGACTTACGCCGTTTCGAAGACCTTTGCTGGCGTGGCCGGCTTCGGAATTCCGGACGCGTGCAGACCAAGCGTCCGCAGCAGATCGGCGGCCGTTTCCTGCTCTTCGAGCGACAGCCCGGAGAGCGCGCGCGCAATGACGTCAGCGTGCGACGGAAAGATTTCGGCGACCAACGCTTCACCAGTCGGCGTCAGGGCGGCGTAGCGAGCGCGCCGATCCGATGGGCAGGAGCGACGCTCCACGAGCGCCTTGGCCGTCAATCGGTCGACCAGAAAGGTGATGCCACCGCTGGAGACCAGGATTCGACGCTGCACTTCGCCGAGCAACATGGGGCCGCGGTGGTAGAGCGCCTCCAGGATGCCAAACTCCGCGAGCGTGAGCCCGTGTCGAGCCGCGTCGTCCGTCGCGTGTGCGGCGATGGCGGCGTGCGCGCGCGCAAGAATGACCCACAATCGCAGCGACGTCGCGGATTCCGGGGAGATTTCGTCGGCGCGACGAGCGCTGGCGAGCATCTCGTCATCGTGTTCATGCATCGGACGCGCCGTGTCATGCAACACGTCGACATTGGGGTCTGTGACGATCATTTGACGGTCCTGACGGATGCGGCGGGTTACGACCATGCCCAAGCCTCTCTGAACAGTCCGCTGGGCGCAAGGGTCTGGACCAATACGGACGTACTTCTCATCAGCCCTTGCTGCGGCCGGAGTGCTCCCCTGAATATTGGGGATGTCCCGATTTGACCTTCGCGCGGCGTCTGTTGGCGACCGTGTTCAGCACGAGTTTCTGGTTCGCGACCGTTCCGAACGCACTACGCGCGCGGGGCTCCCGTTCATCGTACTCACCCTCGGCAATGGTTCGGGCAGCATCGATACTGCGCCGATCTGGTCGGAGAAACTCGACTGGGCGGCCGGCGCCGAGAAAGGGCGTGTCGTCCAGGTCATCGGCGACGTGGCGCTCTTTGGCGAAGAGGGATCCAAGCGACGTCAGTTGCAACTGTCGGCGCCGCTGCGCGTGCTGCCCATCGAGCAGTTCGATCCCGCGGAGTTTCTCGAGCGGATCGACGTGGAGACGGAGAAGGTGTGGGACGCGATGGACAAGCTGCGGGCGGGGATCGTTTCCACGCCGGTGCGGCAGGCGGTGGATCTGTTCTTCGCAGACGACGCATTCCGCGTGCTCTTTGAGCGGGCGCCAGGGTCGGTGAATGGCCATCACGCACAGCTCGGCGGGCTGCTGCTGCACGTTTACGAGGTGACGTCGATCGCGCGTCACGTGGCGCGTACGGTGCGGCAGGCGAATGCGGACCTCGTGGTCGCGGGCGCGATGCTGCATGACATCGGGAAGGTCGAGGCGTACTCCGTCTCCCCCGAAGGTTTTTCACATACGTCGACGGGGATGCTGCTGGGGCACGTGACGCTGGGCGCGCTGATGTTCGACCGACGTCTGGTCGCGTCAGGCCTACCGCTCAGGGCTGCGCAGCGCGATGAGATGCTGCACTTCATCCTCTCGCATCATGGAGCGCTGGAGTTTGGCAGCCCGGTGCAGCCGATGACGGTGGAAGCGGAGATCGTCCACTGGGCGGACGAATCGTCGGCAAAGGCAACCGACATGCTGGACGAGTTCGCGGATCCGGAGCTGTTCCCGCCGGGCGGCTCGAACGAGCTGTCGGCGAAGCGCTCGTGGCGAATGGGGCGTCGTTTGTGGCGTCGCCCGACGCCCTGGCAGTAGGCGCAGCCGGTTGGCTGCGCCGGTATCGGGTGGCAACTGGCGAAATTTTGGGACGCTGGTTAAGGCCAAACCCGCCTTTTTTGCTCAGGCAGTGCCGATCGGTTCCAGAAAAGTTTATCTTTCGCCTCCCGGCGGCAGGATTGCTGTCGGCGCACTATTTGCGAGGAGGCGGGATGCGTAAGCCACGACCGAACACCTTTAATCCGGCGCAAGCGCTGCATCTCATTGCAGCGGACCGCACCGGGCTGCCCCTTAGCTGCCCTTCGTGCTCCGGGCACATCGATCGCGATCCGGTGTCTACGCCGGCGCCGCCGAATTCGCACGTGACGTTGAAGTGCACAAGCTGCGGGCGGCTGGCCCGTTATATTGCCGGGGTGAACTGAACCCTCACCGCAGCAGGCATGGCGCGATCAGCGCGCCGTCTGCGCAGTGATCGACCGGGATCGCTCCGGAACGAACAGCGCCGTCTCCGCCATGCGGAGACGGCGCTGTTCGTGTGTTGTGCTCTGCGGTGCATCACATCGACCCTGCGCGAACCCTCATCGCACCGTCAGTGCGTGATCGTGCCCTGCTTGGTGGTATCGACGTCGTCGGTGTTGCCGGACTTGAACAGGAAGCCTTCCATGTTGCGCGTGAGGAACGTGCGCGCCTGCGGGTCCATGACATTCAGTCCGTAGTGATTGATGAGCATGGTCTGCTGCTTCAGCCACTGCGCCCAGCAGTCTTTGCAGATCTCGCTGATGATGCGCGCTCCTATGGCGCCCGGAAACGGCGAACGTTCAAATCCTTCGCGGGTCTGCCCGCAGCGGGCACAAGTCAGATCAGCCATGGTCGCGTTACTCGACCACGCGGACGTGCGTCCCGATGCGCGCGTACTTCACTTCAGCCAGCCCGACGAACGACAGCAGCTTGATGTACATCCAGCCGATGTCGAACTCGAACCAGCGATGCGCAAACTTCGCGGAGTGCGGATCGGCGTGGTGGTTGTTGTGCAGCTCTTCACCCGCAATGAGGATGCCGATGGGTGAGATGTTGCGACTGCCGTCCTTTACGTCGTGGTTGCGATAGCCCAGTGCGTGTCCGACACCGTTGATGACTCCGGCAGCCCAGAGGGGAATCCAGATCATCTGCACAGCCCAGACGAGCGGTCCAACAAAGAATCCGAAGAGCCAGATATCGATGGCGAGCATCAGGAGAATGCCCAAAGAGCTGCGCTTGTCGAGCAGGTGGCGTTCCAGCCAATCCTCGGGTGTTCCTTTGCCGTACTTCTCGAGCACCCCGGGCTGACGGACGGCCTTGCGATAGTAGAAGGCGCCCTTGAGCAGAATATTGCGCAGTCCTTCGACGATGGGGCTATGTGGATCGCCCTCGCGGTCGGCGAACGCATGGTGCTTGCGATGGCAGGCGACCCACTCCTTGGTGCGCGTGGCGGTGGTGAGCCACAGCCAGACGCGCATGGGCAACTCGGCGATATAGTGAAAGCGTACACCGCGATGCGTCTGTGCGCGATGCAGGAAGAGCGTGACGCACACGTTGGTGATATGACCAGCGACGAGAATGAAGAGAACCGGCTTCCACCAGTCGGTCCCCCAGCTTCCGAACTCGGGCATCTACAGCACTCCAGATGATGACGTACAGGGGCTGCGCTGTCTCAGCGCGCAGACCGGGAAAGCTATCCAGGTGGTGAGCGCACGCTACCTCTGGACAGTTCCGAGGAGGGACGGTGCTTGGTCGAGTCCGGTGCGGGGGATTTTTCGGATACGGCGAAAAGCGACTGACTATCACGGATAGGAATGGATTCGACGGGGATTTGGGGGATACTGCGGTTACCGCGGTCAATTAATGAAAAGCGGTATCCGTGAAGATCCGTGCTGTTCATCCGTTGCTATCCGTGATAGTCAGTTGCTCTTCCCGTCCGCTGGTGCCCGTCCACAACAGTCGCCTCGTACTCGCTTTGGGTCCGAAATTGAGAATGAGCCCAACCGACAACCCAGACGCACGCAGGTCGTTCAGCAGTTGTGATTCGTGCGCGGCAACAATGCGGTCCGCGACTTTGATCTCGACGATGACGGCGCGTTCGACGACCAGGTCGGAACGATACTCTCCGACGAGTATGCCTTTGTAGTACACCGGAAACGGGCTTTCACGCGCGTGGGAGGTGCGTCACCGAATCATTGCGGGTACGCGCAAAGGATTGCGGTGCGAACTCTGGTTACAACGACTTCACTTCACTCACGAGTTTCGACAGCGAGGCTTTTGCGTCACCGAAGAGCATGCTCGTCTTCTCGTCGAAGAAGAGATCGTTTTCGATGCCGGCGAAGCCGGTATTCATGGAGCGCTTGAGCACGATCACGGCCTTTGCCTCGTTCACGCGGAGAATGGGCATTCCATAAATCGGGCTGCCGGGGTCGGTCTTGGCCGCCGGATTGACGACGTCGTTGGCGCCGATGACGACGGCGACATCGCACTCCGGGAACTGATCGTTGATCTCTTCCATGTCGTACATGCGATCGTACGGCACGTTCGCTTCGGCGAGGAGCACGTTCATGTGGCCGGGCATGCGACCGGCCACCGGATGAATGGCGTACTTCACTTCGCCACCCTTCTTCTCGATCAACTCCGCCAGCTCGCGTACCTGATGCTGTGCCTGCGCGACGGCCATGCCGTAGCCCGGCACCACGATCACCTTGCCGGCATAGGCCAGCAGCACGGCGGCGTCTTCTGCGGTGATGCTCTTGGCAGTGAGTCCTTCCGACGTGCGGGTACTGGCCGCGCCACCCCCCGATCCGAACGCACCGAAGAGGACATTGGCGAACGAGCGATTCATCGCCTTCGACATGATGAGCGAAAGAATGAAGCCTGACGCGCCGTCGAGTGCGCCGGCGATGATCAGCACGTTGTTGCCGATCGCAAAACCGGTCGCCGACGCGGCGAGACCTGCGTACGAATTGAGCAGCGACACCACCACCGGCATGTCGGCGCCACCGATGGGCAGCACGAACAGGAAGCCGATGATGAACGACACCAAAACCATCGTGTAGAACGCCCACACGTTCGACGGCTGCACGATGATCATGACGAACGCGCCAACCGCGACGAGGAACAGCGCTGCGGTGACGATGTTCTGTCCTTTGTACGTGACCGGTCGGCCGGTGATGAACTCCTGCAGCTTGCCGAAGGCCATGAAGCTGCCGGACACCGTCAGCGCACCAAACAGCACTTCGAATCCGAGTGCGGCCATCTTGAACCGCACATCGCTGTCGGCCGGCGCGGGGAGCCCGGCCTGATACATGTGGTAGAACTCGCCGATGCCGACCAGCGTGGCGGCCAGCGCTCCGAACATGTGCGAGAACGCAATACGCTGCGGCATCGCGGTCATCGGCACGAACTTCCCGAGTGGGTAGCCGATGATCGAACCGATCACGAGGCCCGTGAGAATCCACGTGAAGGTGAGGATCTCCTGCTGCAGCATCGTGCCGATGATGGCGAGCAGCATGCCGAGTGCGGCGAGCTGCATGCCGCGTCGCGCCTGGTCCGGCTTGGTGAGACTGCGCAGGCCGAGGATGAACAAAACGGAGGCGACGAGATACGTGAGCTGGATGACCAGCTCCTGCGTACCCCCGTGCTCTGCGCCGTCGATTGCTGCCTGAAGCAGCGGCAGGAATGTCATCGCGGTCATACTCACGCCGACCCTTCCTTCTTGTCCGTCGGTTTGTCGCCGCGCTTGAACATGTTGAGCATGCGATCAGTGATGATGAAACCACCGACCACGTTGGTCATCGCACAGGCCACCGCGACCACACCAAGAATCGTTGCCACGCGGCCGTACTGACCGCCGGCCAGCACGATGCTGCCAACGAGCGAGATGCCGCTGATGGCGTTGGTGGCCGCCATGAGTGGCGTATGCAGCAGCGGCGGCACCTTGGAGATGAGGAGAAAACCGACGAACCCTGCGAGGATGAAGACGTACACTTGAATGATGCCGGTGCCGGACATGGCGCGTTCTCCGTCGTGTGTGAAGCGAGCCGTCGATTGGCGACGAAACTCGCAGGCGGTATCGAGTGGGCGCCGCGCTCAGCGACGCGCCTGGCCGTCGTGCGTGAGTGTCATGGCGCCGGTGATCTCATCGGAGAGATCGATGGTGAGTGCGCCGTCCTTGACGAGATGTTGCAGCAACGTGAGCACATTGCGACTGAACATCTGGCTGGCGTGGGTGGGCATCGTCGCCGGCAGATTGAAGGCGCCGATGACCTGCACGCCGTTCTCGTTGACCGTTTCGCCAACCTTGGTGAGCTCGCAATTGCCGCCGGTATCGGCGGCGAGGTCCACGATCACCGATCCTGGCCGCATGCTGCGCACCATGTCCGCCGTGATCAGCCTGGGTGCGGCGCGCCCCGGGATCGCGGCGGTGGTGATGACGAGATCCTGATCCTTGATGTGCTTGCCGATCGTGGCCAGCGTGCGCGCGGCTTCGTCTTCGCTTTGCGCCTTGGCGTAGCCGCCCTTGTCTTCGGCGGACGCACTGACCACTTCGGATTGTACGAACGTCGCGCCCAGTGACTTCACCTGTTCGGCGGCGGCGGCGCGCACGTCGAATCCGCTGGTGACCGCGCCCAGTCGACGTGCGGTGGCGAGCGCCTGCAAGCCAGCCACTCCTGCACCGATGACAAACGCCTTGGCTGGAGTAATCGAACCAGCGGCCGTGGTGAGCATGGGCAGAAAACGCGGCAGCTGCGACGCGCCGATCAGCACCGCTTTGTAGCCGGCGACGGTCGCCTGCGACGACAGCACGTCCATGCTCTGGGCGCGCGTGATGCGCGGCACCAGCTCGAGCGCGAGCGACGTGACCTTGCGCGCGGTGAGCGCGGCAACAATAGGCGCGGCCGACGCGGGCGCCATCAGACTCACCACCGTCGCGCCTTCGGGGATCAGCGCGACTTCGGCATCATCGGGGCGTTGCACACGAACGACGACGTGCGCGCCGGCATGGGCCGACCCCGCGTCCGGCGCGATGGTGGCGCCGGCGGCGACATAGCTTGCGTCATCGTGATAGGCCGCCGCACCGGCACCCGTTTGCACGACAACCTCGTGCCCCGCCTTGACGAGCTTCGCCACACTGTCGGGGACCAGCGCGACGCGGTGTTCGCGTGGAGCCGTTTCAGCGGCAACGCAGATTCGCATGGCGTACCAGTTGGAAGGATGAGAGTTAGCTGATCAGTAGATGGCGGCCCGCGACGAACTGGAGGAGAGGGATCAGCGGTTCCCGGTCTCTCCCGGACCGTCCGGAGCACCTGCATGCTGCGCACACCATGCGATAACCTGCCGCGCGACCTCGTCTCGGCAATAGTCTGCAGTGAGA
>ENA-ORBV01004554-ORBV01004554.1-microbial-mat-metagenome-genome-assembly--contig:-NODE-4554-length-26436-cov-5.541257_pt1 | contig 26436 bp, 24 predicted proteins | sample MGYA00237777_ERZ505514 | MGnify/ENA primary metagenome ERZ505514 (study PRJEB26160, sample SAMN06269048) | microbial mat metagenome | isolation source: Oligotrophic lake microbial mat | place...
GCCCCCAGCCCTGGCTGCGCCAGGCCCCCCGAGGGGGTGTGAGGAAACTTGGGAGCGGCCCGGCGTTTCCTCATGAGGCAATCGCTTGAGCCCGACCACCACAACAGGATCGACTGAATGAAACCCGTATTGGCCTTGGTCGGTAGACCGAACGTGGGCAAGTCGACGCTGTTCAACCGCCTCACCAAGACCCGAGACGCGATTGTTGCGGACTTCGCCGGACTGACGCGTGACCGTCATTACGGCAATGGCCATCATGGCAAGATCGAATACATCGTCGTGGACACCGGTGGATTCGAGCCCGATGCTGCCGACGGCGTGGTCAAGGAAATGGGCAAACAGACCCGTCAGGCCGTTGCCGAGGCCGACGTGGTGTTGTTCCTGGTCGACGCGCGCGAGGGTATCTCGGCCCAGGACTACGACATCGCCAAGTTCCTGCGGCGCCTGGGCAAGAGTTGCCTGCTGGTTGCCAACAAGGCCGAAGGCATGAAGGATGGAAGCCGGCTTGCCGATTTTTTCGAGCTTGGCCTGGGTGAGGTTCATGCGGTATCGGCCGCCCACGGCCAGGGCATGCGACCGCTGCTCGATGTGGCGCTGGCACCGTACGTGCTGGCGGCACAGGCTGAGGTTATCGACGAGCCCGAAAGCGGTGCGATCAAGCTGGCGGTTGCCGGGCGTCCGAACGTCGGCAAATCCACCCTCATCAACACCTGGCTAGGCGAGGAGCGACTCGTCGCTTTCGACCAGCCCGGTACGACACGCGACGCAATCACGGTTCCGTTCGAGCGCCATGGACAACGTTTCGAGTTGATCGACACCGCCGGGCTGCGCCGGCGCGGCAAGGTGTTTGAGGCAATCGAGAAATTTTCGGTGGTCAAAACCTTGCAAGCCATCGAGTCGGCCAATGTCGTGCTGCTGCTGATCGACGCGACCCAGGGCGTGACCGATCAGGACGCGCATATCGCCGGCTACATTCTCGAGAGCGGACGTGCCGTCGTGGTTGCGATCAACAAGTGGGATGCGGTGGACGAATACCAGCGCGAACTGGTCAAACGTTCGGTCGAGACCCGCCTGCCATTCCTGAAGTTTGCGTCCCTGCACCTGATATCGGCGCGCAAGCGCCAGGGCCTGGGCCCATTGTGGACCTCGATAGCGCAAGCCCACAAAGCGGCCAACTGCAAGATGTCCACCCCCATACTGACGCGCCTATTGCTGGAGGCGGTCCAGTTCCAGAGCCCCAAGCGCTCCGGAATGTTCCGGCCCAAGCTGCGATATGCGCATCAGGGTGGAATGAATCCTCCGGTGATCGTGGTACACGGAAATTCGCTGGAGCATGTCACGGCCGCGTACAAGCGCTTCCTGGAAGGACGTTTCCGCAAGGAATTCAATCTCGTGGGAACACCGCTACGCATCGAAATGAAGACATCACACAATCCGTACGCGGACAAGGAAAAGGGCTGAGAGCGCCCCCAGCCCTGGCTTCGCGAGGCCCCCAGAGGGGGTGCGAGGAAACTTGGGAGCGGCCCGGCGCTTCCCTCATGAGCGTGAGAGGGCGCGATTGCCGCGGTTGGTGGCTGGCCAAAGCAGTTGACAAATCGGGGGAATCATGCCTGTTGCGACTTCGGCAATCTGCGCTGTGTTATCGTCCCCACTTCATTTCACGTCTTGAACACGGAGAATATCGTGACTAACAAAGGTCAATTGCTGCAGGATCCATTTCTCAATGCGCTGCGTCGGGAACACATTCCTGTTTCCATCTATCTGGTCAATGGAATCAAGCTTCAAGGCCAGATCGAGTCGTTCGACCAATACGTCGTGCTGCTGCGCAATACCGTCACGCAGATGGTTTACAAGCATGCGATCTCGACCATCGTTCCCGGGCGCGCGGTCAATTTCTCTGTGCCCGAGGGCGGCGATACGCCGGCAGTCGGCTGAGAGTGTCTGTGTGCCGCCATGGCCTACGGTCGTTCGCTGACCCTATTGTCCGGCGCTCCTGAGTTTGTCAATCACCACCACCGCACCTTCGACCGCTGCGACCATTCTGGTTGGCGTAGACCTCGGACTGCCGCATTTCGATGCAGAGCTCGAGGAACTCGGCTTGCTGGCCGAGACGGCTGGCCTGCAACCGGTTGCGCGCGTCACCTGCAAGCGCCGGGCGCCTGACGCAGCGTTGTTCGTTGGCAGTGGCAAGGCCGATGAGATCAAACTACTCGCGCAGCAACTCGGTGCCAGCGAGATCCTGTTCGATCAAAGCCTGAGCCCGGCGCAGCAACGCAATCTGGAACGCCACCTCGAACTGCCGGTCAATGACCGAACCTTGCTGATTCTCGAAATCTTCGCGCAGCGCGCGCGCAGCCACGAAGGCAAGTTGCAGGTCGAACTGGCACGCTTGCAATACCTCAGCACCCGCCTGGTGCGGCGTTGGTCGCACCTGGAGCGCCAGCGCGGGGGTATCGGCAACAGGGGTGGCCCGGGCGAGACGCAGATCGAACTCGACCGGCGCATGATTGGAGAGAACATCAAACGGACCCGGGAGCGGCTGGCGAAGGTCAAACGCCAACGCCAGACCCAGCGCCGCCAGCGCCAACGGCGCGACACCTTCAATATTTCACTGGTCGGCTACACCAATGCCGGCAAGACGAGCCTGTTCAACAGCCTTGTCAATGCGCGCGCCTATGCCGCTGACCAGCTGTTTGCGACGCTCGACACGACAACCCGGCAGCTCTACCTGGGTGAGGCTGCGCGGCCGGTGTCGCTTTCCGATACGGTCGGCTTTATCCGCAATCTGCCGCACGGACTGATCGACGCATTCGAGGCCACGTTGCAAGAGGCGGTCGACGCCGATGTGTTGTTGCATGTGGTGGATGCCGCCAACCCCGGCCATCTGGAGCAGATGCAGGAGGTCGGCCGGGTATTGGCCGACATTGGAGCTGCCGACATCCACCAGATTTTGGTGTTCAACAAACTCGATGCCATGCCGGATGACCGCAGGCCGTTGCTGCGCCAGGACAAGATGGACATCAACGGGGTGCAGACCGACCGGATTTTTGTCAGTGCGCGAACGGGAGACGGAATTGCCGACCTGCGCACCTTTCTCGCTGGCCTTGCCAGGCGTGACACCGATCTGCCGGACCCCGACAATTCCTGTGGCGATGTGGAGGCTGTTGTGCAATTGGGCACAATCGAACGATGATGAAAAAGAGAAGCTGAGATGAATCCGTATCTACCCGTGTCACGCTTGACACGATTTGGCGGCCGCGTGCGGGGCATGTTCAATCTGAACGACTCCCGCTGGGGCCGTGGCGACGATAAGCCCGCCGAAGGCAGCGAGCCCAAGACACCGGCGGATGACGAACGGCCACAGTCGACGCCGCCGCCACCCCGTGGCAACGGCAATGGCGATGGGCGTGCGCGCGGGCAAGGCCCCAGCCAGGGACCTCCGGATCTGGATGAACTGTGGCGCGATTTCAATCGCAAGTTGGGCGGTATTTTCGGTGGCGGGCGCGGTGGCCGTGGCGGCAAAGGAGCGGGTCCCGGCGGTGGCGGCTACCAGCCCGACATGAAGAGTGCCGGCATCGGCGCCGGACTGGTCGCTGCCGTGGTCGTGCTGGTCTGGTTGGGCACCGGCTTTTTCATCGTGCAAGAGGGCCAGCAGGCGGTGGTGACGCAGTTCGGCAAGTACAAGACGTCGGTTGGCGCCGGTTTCAACTGGCGGCTGCCATATCCGATCCAGCGCCATGAACTGGTCTTCGTGACCCAGATCCGTTCGGTCGACGTCGGTCGTGACCTCGTCATCAAGGCCACCGGCTTGCGCGACTCCGCCATGCTGACCGAAGACGAGAATATCGTCGAGATCAAGTTCGCGGTTCAATACCGCCTGAGCGATGCGCGCGCGTTCCTGTTCGAGAGCAAGAACCCGAGCGATGCGGTTGGTCAGGCCGCGGAGACCGCAGTGCGCGAAGTGGTCGGAAAGATGCGTATGGATTCGGCCCTGTCCGAGGAGCGCGATCAGATTGCGCCGCGCGTGCGCGATTTCATGCAATCCATCCTGGATCGCTACAAGATGGGTATCGAAGTGGTCAACGTCAACTTGCAGCAAGGTGGGGTGCGTCCGCCCGAGCAGGTCCAGGCCGCGTTCGACGATGTGCTCAAGGCCGGTCAGGAGCGCGAACGGGCCAAGAACGAAGCCCAGGCGTATGCCAACGACGTGATTCCGCGCGCCGTGGGTTCTGCTTCCCGGCTCAAGGAAGAGGCCGATGCCTACAAGGCCCGAGTCGTTGCGCAAGCGCAGGGTGATGCACAACGCTTCAAGTCGGTGTTGGCCGAGTACCAGAAGGCCCCTCAGGTGACGCGTGACCGCATGTACCTCGACACGATGCAGCAGATTTACGGCAACGTGACCAAGGTTCTGGTCGATTCGCGCTCGGGCTCCAACCTTCTGTACTTGCCTTTGGACAAGATCATGCAGCAAACCCAGTCCAACAGCATGGAGCCGGCTGCTGCATCTTCGACCAATGCCCCTACCAATGCACCGTTGCCGCCGGGTTCGTCATCCACCGACTCCCGCTCGCGGGACGCCACGCGTTCGCGTGAACGCGATTCCCGCTAGGACAGCGCCATGAACAGGTTAGGTTTCGCTTTTTCTACGTTGTTGTTGTTGTTGGCAATCGCCAGTTCGATGCTGTTCGTCGTCGACCAGCGGCAGTTCGGCATCCTGTACGCGTTGGGGCAGATCAAGGAAGTCATCACCGAACCGGGGTTGAACTTCAAGTTGCCGCCGCCGTTTCAAAACGTGACATACATCGACAAGCGTCTGCTGACGCTCGATAGTGTGGATACAGAGCCCATGCTCACGGCCGAGAAGCAGCGGGTGGTGATCGACTGGTACGTGCGCTGGCGCATCTCGGAGCCGGGCGAATACATCCGCAACGTCGGCTTGGATGAGTTGGCCGGCGCCAACCAGCTCAACCGGGTCGTACGTAACGCGTTCCAGGAAGAGATCAACAAACGCACGGTAAAGGAGTTGCTGTCGACCAAGCGCGAGGCGCTGACCGCCGATGTCAAGGCCGAGGTGCTGGAGAAAGTGCGCGGTGCCAAGCCGTGGGGTATCGATATCGTCGACGTGCGCATCACGCGCGCCGATTATGTCGACACCATCACCGAGTCGGTCTACCGGCGCATGGAGGCAGAGCGCAAGCGGGTGGCCAACGAGTTGCGTTCCACCGGAGCAGCCGAAGGCGAAAAAATCCGTGCCGACGCGGATCGCCAGCGCGAAGTGACCATCGCCAATGCCTATCGCGATGCGCAAAAAATCAAGGGTGAAGGCGACGCCGAAGCCGCCAGCATTTACGCCGAGGCGTTTGGCCGCGACCCTCAGTTTGCACAGTTCTACCGCAGCCTGGACGCCTACAAGATGTCGTTCAACAAAAAGGGCGACGTGATGGTTCTCGACCCGGCATCCTCCGAGTTCTTCAAGGCGTTGCGCGGCGGCGTGGCACCCCTGCCGGCGGTAAAGAAGTAGCTGTTGGACACCGCGGACGTCTTCTGGCTCGCACTGGCACTCGTGCTGGTGCTGGAAGGCTTGTTCCCTTTTCTATCCCCTGCCAGATGGCGGCGCATGTTCCTGCAGATGCTGCAATTGCACGATGGGCAGGTGCGCTTTTTCGGTTTGTGCAGCGTCCTCGCCGGCCTGTTGATGGCCTGGATGCTGTTGTGAGGAAAACGGCGCTCGGCAGCCGGTAAAATCAGCGTTTTAACTTTCACGATGCCCACTCTTCACCCCGCATCATGAAGGTTATTTCACGTTAACAGCGCCTGAATTCTCATGTCCGCCTGGGTCCTGCCGGATCATATTGCCGATGTCCTGCCGTCCGAGGCGCGCCACATCGAAGAACTCCGCCGGGACCTGCTCGACATGGCTCGCCGGTACGGCTACGAGCTGGTCATGCCGCCGCTGCTCGAGTATCTGGAGTCCTTGCTCACCGGTACTGGCAAGACGCTTGATTTGCAAACCTTCAAACTGGTCGACCAACTGTCCGGACGCACACTGGGCTTGCGCGCCGACAGCACCCCCCAGGTGGCGCGCATCGACGCGCATCTGCTGAACCGGGCCGGTGTGACCCGGCTGTGTTATTGCGGGCCGGTGCTCCACACACGGCCCGAGAAGGCGCATGCAACGCGCGAACCGCTGCAGTTTGGCGGCGAGATATATGGTCATGCCGGACTCGAGGCCGACCTTGAAATCCTGTTGCTCGCCATCGACTGCCTGGGCGCCGCGCGCGTCCCGAAACCCTTGGTGGACATGGCCGACGCGCGTATCGTGCATACATTGCTGGCTGACGCGCCGGTCACAGCGAGTGTGCTGGCCGATATCCACCATGCGCTCGCGGCCAAGGATGGGAGCGAACTTGCGCGCCTGACGCGCACCTTTGATCGTCCGATGCGCGAGGGCCTGCAGACGCTGCTTGGGTTGTATGGCGATGCGGGTGTGCTCCATGAAGCACGCAGGCATTTGCCGGCCTTGCCCGGTATCGCGGCTGCACTCGACACACTGCAGTGGCTCGCCGGGCAACTGCCGTCTGCGTCAATCAGCTTTGACCTGGCCGATCTGCGCGGCTACGCTTACTACAGCGGCAGCCGCTTCTCGATCTATTGCGAAGGCGCATCCGATGCGCTGGTGCGTGGCGGTCGCTACGATGAGGTCGGCGCTGCATTTGGACGCAACCGGCCCGCCGTGGGATTCAGCCTGGACGTCAAGGCGCTGGTTGCGGCGGCCGAGCCACGCGCCCTGCACCCCGCAATTCGTGCGCCGTGGAGTGAAGCCCAGGAGACGCGCGAGGCGATATCGGCCCTGCGCCGTCAGGGCGAAACCGTGGTCTGCGTGCTGCCGGGACACGAAAACGAAGTTGACGAGTTCCAATGTGATCGCGAACTGCTGCAGGTTGCGGGGCAATGGGTGGTGAAAGCAATTTGAGGCCAGTCTGAAATGAAAGCTAGCAAAGGACGCAACGTCGTTGTCGTCGGCACCCAGTGGGGCGACGAGGGCAAGGGCAAGCTGGTGGACTGGCTGACCGAAAGCGCACAGGGAGTCGTGCGTTTTCAGGGCGGCCACAACGCCGGACATACGCTGGTCATCAACGGTGTCAAGACGGCTCTGCACCTGATTCCCAGCGGTATCATGCGCGCCGGCGTCAAGTGCTACATCGGCAATGGCGTGGTGCTGTCGGCCGCCAAGCTGTTCGAGGAGATCGAAGGCCTCGAAAAAGCAGGAGTCGAAGTTCGTGGGCGGCTGCGCATCAGTGAGGCCTGTCCCTTGATTCTGCCGTTTCACACGGCGCTCGACGTAGCGCGCGAAGCGGCTCGCGAGAAGGGTGGAAACGCCAAGATCGGAACCACCGGCCGCGGCATCGGACCAGCTTACGAAGACAAGATCGCGCGCCGTGCACTGCGGGTGCAGGACCTGAAATACCCGCAGCGGTTCGAGGCCAGATTGCGCGAGTTGCTCGACCTGCACAACCACGTATTGACGACCTACCTGGGGTCGGCCCGGTTTGAGTTCGATGACGCGCTCAAGCCCTATGTCCTGGATGGCAAGGTGTTGTTCCAGCCGGTCTTCGACGATGCGATGCGCCATGCCGAGTTGCTACGACCCATGATGGCCGACGTCTCGCGCGAGTTGAACGAAGCCCATGCGAACGGTGCCAATCTGTTGTTCGAGGGCGCGCAAGGTACGCTGCTCGACATCGACCACGGCACCTATCCCTACGTGACGTCGAGCAACTGCGTGGCTGGCAACGCGGCCACCGGCTCAGGCGTCGGTCCGGGATTGCTGCACTATGTACTGGGAATCACCAAAGCCTACTGCACGCGTGTCGGCGGTGGCCCGTTTCCGACCGAACTGGAATGGGAAAAGCCCGGCACGCCGGGTTACCACATGAGTACCGTGGGCGCCGAGAAGGGCGTGACGACCGGGCGCTCGCGGCGCTGCGGCTGGTTTGATGGTGCGCTGCTCAAGCGCTCGGCGCAGGTCAACGGCCTGTCGGGCCTGTGTGTCACCAAACTCGACGTGCTCGACGGCCTGGCAACGCTGAACCTGTGTACTGGCTACGAACTCGATGGCGAACTCATCGACATCCTGCCAATGGGTGCCGACGAGATCGCGCGCTGCAAACCGGTTTACGAGGTCATGCAAGGCTGGAGCGACAGCACGGTCGGAGTCACCCGTTACGACGCACTGCCGATTGCTGCGCGGCTATACCTGCAACGCATCGAACAGGTGAGCGGCGTTGCGATCCACATGGTTTCGACCAGCCCCGATCGTGACCACACTATCATGATGAAACATCCGTTTCTGGCGCACTAAAGGAACTCACAAGCATGTTGACGGAAGACGGCAAACACCTGTACGTCAGTTATGACGAGTACCACAACCTGATCGAAAAACTGGCCATCCGGATCCACCAGTCCGCTTGGCAGTTCGACACCATCCTGTGCCTGGCGCGCGGTGGCATGCGCCCGGGCGACATCCTGTCGCGCATCTTCGACAAGCCGCTGGCGATCATGTCGACCAGTTCGTACCGCGCAGAGGCCGGAACCCGGCAAGGGGTGCTCGACATCGCGCGTTACATCACCACGCCCAAGGGCGAGATTGCTGGCAAGGTGCTGTTGGTCGACGACCTGGCCGATACCGGCAAGACGCTCAAGGAAGTGATCGACCGGCTACGCAACGACTACGAGCCCATCACGGAGTTGCGCAGCGCGGTGATCTGGACCAAGGGCGTCTCCAGCTTCAAGGCCGACTATTCGGTCGAGTTCCTGCCGACCAATCCCTGGATCCACCAGCCGTTCGAAGGCTATGACGCCATGCGACCCGAGCAGCTCATCACCAAATGGAGCGTCTGACACATGGCCGAAGCACCGCGTGCCATGGCGACCGGGCTGATTCACCATCCCTATCAGCCACCGGCCGGTTTCGTGGCTCCCCAGCCCGGGGTGTACAAAGCCTCGACCGTCATTTTTCCCAACGTCGCGGCCATGCGCAGCGCCGAATGGAAGGATAGATCCGGTTACACCTACGGCCTGCGAGGCACGCCGACGACCTACCTGCTCGAAGAACGCCTTTGCACGCTCGAAGGCGGCAAGCACTGCCTGCTCGTGACCAGCGGCCTGGCAGCCATTGCGACGGTGTCGATGGCGCTGCTCAAGACGGGTGATGAGGTTCTGATTCCCGACAACGTGTACGGGCCGAGCAAGGTTCTGGCATCCGGCGAACTCGCGGCCTGGGGCATCGCACACCGTTTCTACGATCCGATGCAACCCAAGGACCTGGCCAACAAGATCGGGCCCAATACCCGTCTGGTGTGGCTGGAAGCCGCAGGCTCGGTGACGATGGAATTTCCCGATCTGATCGAGCTGGTCCGGATCTGCAAGGCCCGCTCGGTTCTCAGCGCGCTGGACAACACCTGGGGTGCCGGGCTGGCGTTTCGGCCGTTCGACCTGACGCCCGGAGCCGGCGAGACTGCGGTCGACCTGACGGTGCACGCGTTGACCAAATACCCCAGTGGAGGGGGCGACGTGTTGATGGGCAGCATCATCACGCGGGACCCGCAACTGCACATGCGTCTCAAAATGACCCACATGCGGATCGGCATCGCGGTGGCAGCGAACGACGCTGAAACCGTGTTGCGCTCGTTGCCCAGCATCGTTCTGCGCTACCAGGCCCATGACCTGGCCGCGCGGTCGCTGGCTGTCTGGGCCCACGGACGATCGGAATTCGCGCAGGTGCTGCACCCGGCGCTGCCCGATGCACCCGGTCACACGTTTTGGCGCGCGACCTGCCGCAATGGCCCCGGTGGAGCGGCGGGCCTGTTCAGCGTGGTATTCCAGAGCCATTACCGCACGGAGCAGGTCGACGCTTTTTGCGACGCGCTGCAGCTGTTCAAGCTGGGTTACAGCTGGGGCGGGCCGATCAGCCTGGTCGTACCCTACGACCTGGCGCAGATGCGCGGCAACTGGCCGGCCCACCTGGCGCGGGGTACCGTTGTGCGGTTCTCGGCAGGTCTGGAAGACGTGGCCGATCTGCAGGCCGATCTGGAGCAGGCCCTGCACAAGGCCTTGGGCTGAGAGCCATGACCGCACTTGATTCGGCGCCAGGTCCCGTCCAACCAGCCGCGTCCGATCCCGAGCCGCCCGCCCCGGCGCCCTATGTGCCTCCGCCGCCGCAAGGGCCCCGCAAACAGGTGGTGTCACTGACGCTGGCCGCGCCATTTCGGTGGCTGGCGCTGGGATGGGCTGACCTGCGCGCGCATGCCGGAATTGCGCTGTTTTATGGCGTGTGTTTCTGGTTGATGGCATTGATCCTGGTCTTCGTGTTCCGCAGCCGCCCTGAATACGTCATGTCCATAGCGTCGGGCTGCCTGCTGGTCGGGCCGTTCCTGGCCATGGGTCTGTACGAGGTCAGCCGGCGCCGCGAAATCGGCTTGCAGCCGGACCTGGCCACTTCACTGACGTGCTGGGACACGCGCCTGCGCAGCGTGGGCCTGCTGGTATTGGTGCTGATCGTGCTGGAGTTGTTGTGGGGGAGGGCTTCTCTGGTGGTCTTTGCGGTTTTCTTCAACACCGGGATGCCATCGACCACCGGCGTCATCCGGGCCGTTTTCAATCCCGAGAACTGGGAGTTTCTGGCGGTCTATCTCGCTGTCGGCGGCGCCTTCGCCGCTCTGGTGTTTGCGGTCACCGTGGTGTCCATTCCGATGATCCTGGACCGCGATACCGACGCCATTTCGGCTGCCATCACCAGTTTGCAGGTGTTCTTCGACAACGTCGGCGTGATGTTGTTGTGGGGTCTGACGATCACGGTCCTGGTGGGCCTGGCATTGTGGCCTTGGGGCATCGGCCTGGTATTGGTTGGCCCCTTGCTGGGCCACGCAAGCTGGCATGCCTACCGTGGCTCGGTGATCTGGCTGGCCGACCCGGTGGGCGATGGTGCAGGTGCCGGCTTTTGATCTGGCGGGCTTGAACTGTTCAACCTACAAATGGCAGTTGACCGCTTGATCTCCGCTGGTGGCGCTCATGAACACTGAGAATCTTGGCCACGACGAGATTCACCCATTGGGGAGTGCGCTATGCACCCGATCGCCGCCCGATGGACGCGCCATGCCGCGTTGTTCGTCCTTGCGCACAGAAGTGCGCCGCGTCCTCTCGCCTTGCCTGGCGCGTCCATCGGGGTACGCTTTGGCGCATCCAACTGCCGTTTGTAGGTTAAAGTGGGCGCATCAAATCTGAAAGTACAACTTGGCAACTCCCAACTACGGTTACGAAAAGCGGCAGAAAGAACTTGCGAAAAAGCGCAAGAAAGAAGACAAGCTCAAGGAAAAGGCCCAGCGTAAACAAGGTGGCCCTGGTGATTTCGAGCCAGGTCAGAGCAGCGGCCAGAGCTATGTCGACAACAGTCCGCTCGCCGGAAATCCCGGCGCGGACACACCGTCCCAGTCCTGAGCACCGCTGTCGGCGATCATCCGCTTTCGCTGACGGAGACACCCACGAGTTCGGTCGCCACGGCGTCCATCGCCGCGTCGCTGCGGTCTGCTGGATTAAGCGTCCGTGCATGGTTGAATTGCCTGAAGTTGCGCTGCATCGACTGCAGATAGACCGGGTCGTAATGCAGCGTCAGCAACGCCTGCACTACGGTTTGCAGATCGCCACATTGGACCGATGTCTTCCAGCCCTGCACGACGGTCTTGCCGCGGATCTCGGCCAAGGCGTCGAGACGGGAGCAGAAAGCATCGGTGTTGCGTACAAAGTAGTCGTAGTCCTCCATCAGCAACGCGACTCTTTCGCCGTCGCTGAGCGACAGATTCAGGCAGGTCCCGCGCGCGCGCATGGCGTCCATCAAGGCCACCGGGACGGCGACGTTTCCGACCTTGCGGCTCTCGCTCTCGACAAATACCGGTCGAGCCGGGTCGAACCTGCGCAACACGTCCCAGACCCGGGTATCGAAGCCTTTCTGTGACGGTTGGGCCAGACCGGGAATGGCGCCGAGCACCGAACTGCGATGGTTCGCCAAGGCCTCGAGGTCCAGCACCTGGGCCCCGGCGCGGGACAAAGCCTGCAACAAACGGGTCTTGCCTGAACCGGTGGTGCCGCACACGACGTGGTAGTCGAACAATCCGGCCAGCCGTTCGGTGTCGGCAACCATGGCGGCGCGAAAGGCCTTGTAGCCGCCTTGGACGACGCAGACGCGAAAACCGATCTGATCGAGCACCAGCGACAACGACCCGCTGCGCTGGCCGCCGCGCCAGCAATAGGTCAGCGGTGTCCAAGAACGGGGCTTGTCCATCAGGTTGCGACTGATGTGGTCCGCAATATTGCGCGCAGCGACGGCCGCACCGAGCTTGCGCGCCTCGAACGGATTGACCTGCTTGTACAAGGTGCCGACTTCCCTGCGCTGTTCGTTGTCCAGCGTGGGCCAGTTCACCGCCCCTGGCAGGTGATCGAGCCCGAATTCGTCTTCGCTGCGTGCGTCGACGATGGTGTCGAAGCCGTCGAGTTGACCGAGCACGTCGCTGGCACTGACCGCCTTCAGGCTCACGAGGCAACCTTCGCGCTACGCGCTGCGGTGCTATGAGCCTTGGGAACGGCCCTGCGGCTCACTGGGGACCCTCCGTGCGGCGCACTGCGGGATTCGCCTTGGGAACGGCCCTGCGGCTGACTGGAGACCCCTCCGCGCTGCGCGCTGCGGTGCTATGAGCCTTGGGAACGGCCCTGCGGCTCATGGCAACAACTTCTTCAGGACCGGCCATACATTGGCCAGCATGATGGGATGGGCCTGCTCGACCGGGTGGATACGGTCGCTCTGGAACAGCTTTGATGCGTCCGCAATATCGGCTACGCCCTTGAGCAGAAACGGAACCAGCGCGGCGTTGTTGGCGCGGGCCGCCTGCTCGAACAGTCCGGCGAACTGGTCGGCATATCTTGTCCCGTAGTTGGGAGGGACCTGCATGCCCACCAGGACCACCTTGGCCCCGGCCTGCTGGGCAGCGCGGGTCATGTGGTTCAAGTTGTCCTCGGTCATCTGCAGGGGCAATCCGCGAAGCGCGTCGTTGCCGCCGAGCTCGATGATCACGTGGCTGGGTCGGTGTTGCGCCAGCAAGGGGGCCAAACGCGCACGGCCCCCGGAGGTGGTGTCGCCACTGATGCTGGCGTTGATGACGCGTGCGTCGATCGACTCCTTTTTCAGACGGGCTTCGAGCAGCGCAACCCATCCGCTGCCGCGCTGCAGGCCGTATTCCGCGCTCAGCGAGTCACCCAGAACAAGGATGGTGCTGGTCGTGCGTTTGGCCTTACCATCGCTCTGGGATTTGGCCACGGCCTGGCTCTGGGCCAAGGCCGTGGTGCCGTAAAACCCCACGCACAAGGCAAGGCCGGTGGCCGCGATAAAGTGTCGACGATTCAAAATAAAAAACCTTTCATGCCCAATCCCAGCGCCGACGCCATCATTTCTGTCCAGCACGTATTCAAGTCGGTGACCGATTCCACCGGAACTCTCGATATTTTGCGCGATATCGATTTTTCGCTCGCGGCCCGTGAAACCGCCGCCATCGTGGGCGCATCCGGTTCGGGCAAAAGCACGTTGTTGTCCATCATCGCCGGCCTCGACACTCCGTCCAGGGGCACCGTGTTCCTGGCCGGTCAAGACCTGTTTGCGATCGATGAAGACCAGCGCGCGGCCTTGCGCGCCCAGAAGGTCGGCTTCGTGTTTCAGAGCTTTCAGCTATTGGGCAATCTCACCGCGCTGGAAAACGTCATGCTTCCTCTGGAACTTGGGGACAGAAAAGACGCACGCAAGAGCGCGACGGAGATGTTGGCGCGGGTCGGCCTGTCGGAGCGGCTCGGTCACTATCCGAAGGTTCTCAGTGGAGGAGAGCAACAACGCGTGGCGCTGGCACGTGCTTTCGTTGTACAGCCGGCGGTGTTGTTGGCTGACGAACCCACCGGCAGCCTGGACTTCGCGACCGGCGAGACCATCATGAAGCTGATGTTCGACCTCAACACCGAATTGGGTACGACCCTGGTGCTGGTGACGCACGACCAGGCGATCGCCCAACGTTGCGCGCGCCGGATCACGATTGAGGCCGGGCGTATCGCCGACGCGGACCACTGAGAGAGTGAGCGCCGCGCCAGCGCGCGACGCCCATGGCGGGACCGGATAATCGGGGCATGTCCAGTCCCAAGACCCTGTTTGGCTTTCATGCCGTTGGTGTGCGCCTGCGCACCGCCCCCCGATCCGTCATGGAGATCCACTTCGACGGTAGCCGGCGCGATGCGCGCATGCGCCAGTTCCTGGAGCGCGCCAACGAGGCCGGGGTTCGCGGGGTCGAGTCCGATGGCCTGAACCTGTCCCGGATGTGCGGCAGCCACGCCCACCAGGGTATCGTGGCACGGGTACAGGCCCTGCCCAGGTCACATTCGCTCGATGAACTGCTCGAGCAATTCGAGGAGTCGCAGGAGACGCTGGCGCCCGAGCAACGCAGCGCTGCGCTGTTGCTGGTCCTCGACGGCGTGACCGACCCGCACAACCTGGGGGCCTGCCTGCGGGTGGCCGACGGAGCCGGTGCCCAGGCCGTGATCGCGCCCAAGGACCACGCGGCCGGAATCAACGCCACCGTGGCCAAGGTCGCCAGTGGCGCGGCCGAGACGGTGCCGTATTTCATGGTCACAAACCTGGCCCGCACGTTGAACGAACTCAAGGAACGATCGATCTGGATCATCGGTACCAGCGACACGGCGGAAAAGTCGCTCTACCAGGCCGATCTGCGCCAGCCGGTGGCCCTGGTGCTGGGCGCCGAAGGCAGTGGAATACGCCAGCTGACCGCCAAGACCTGCGACGAGCTGGTGCATATACCGATGCGTGGCGGCGTCGAAAGCCTGAACGTGTCGGTTGCCAGCGGCGTGTGCCTGTACGAGGCCTTGCGCCAGCGCAGTTGAGCCTACACCCAGCCCAGTGCGCCCATCAGCGCACCCGCGCCGAGCAGCCACAGCAGGTGAATACGTGTGCGCCAGACGATCAACATGCTGGCGCCGGTCAGCAGCCACGACACCCAGGCGTGGGGCTGACCGCGCGCTGCCAAAGCGATCAGCCAGGTCGTTGACAGCAGCAAGGCTATCACCATGGGCGCCATCGCCATCTTGAACGCGCGCACTGACCGCAAGTCCCGATTGCGGTGTCCCCAGCGGCTCGCCGAATAGGTCAGCAGTGTGCTCGGCAGCAAAACACCCACCATGGCCAGGCCCATGCCCAGTGCGGCCAACCAGGTGCTGCCATTGTTCAGTCCCACATTCCAGCCGAGCAGGGCGATGAACAAGACGTTGGGGCCTGGCGCTGCCTGGGCCAGTGCAATACTGGATGCAAACTGGGGGTCGGTGAGCCAGCCGCGTTGCTCCACCAGATAGCGGTGCATGTCCGGCGCCAGCATGATGGCACCACCGACCGCGAACAGCGACAAGGACAGGAAGTGGCCGAACAAGGCCAGCCAGTCGGACCAGGTCAAAGCCAACGTCATGCGCGCCCCAGTCGGTACCAGGCCCAGATTGCGGCAGGCAGGCCCAGGCCCGGCAACACCCATGCCAGCGGCAGCCGCAGATAGGCGACCGCCACGAAACTGGCCGCGCCCACGAGCGCGCAGCCGAGTTTGCCCATTGCATTTCTTTTCAGCGCCGGCACCAGCTTGAGTCCGGTCGCGGCAATCAGGCCGGCTGCAACAGCAGCCAGGCCGCGCAACGCTCCGCGCGCGCTGGGTTCATCGGCAATGCCGGCGAATAATATCGCCAGCGTCAGCACGATGAAGGTGGGAAACAGCAGCATCCCGGCCAGCGACGCCAGGGCGCCGCGCCAGCCGAAATAACGACCGCCGATCATCAGAGACATATTCACGACGTTGGGGCCGGGCAAGACCTGGGCGACGGCCCAGTCCTCGGCGAACTCCTCCAGCGTCATCCAGCGCTTTTTCTCCACCAGTTCGCGCTGAACGACGACCAGCACCCCGCCAAAACCCTGGAGCGCGAGGATGCTGAACGACCAGAAGAGGTCGCTCAGCGAACGGGGCTGGCTCGTTGCGGGCGAAATCAGAGTCTGCAGCATGCCGGAATTATCCGGGCGCAGCGGCCACGACGCTCAAGTTTCCTCGCACCACATCGGGGGGTCTGGCGACGCCAGGGCTGGGGGCGATCTCACGCTCTCAGGCCGCCATTGCGCCGGGGGCGTCCTGGGGCGCAGGTTCTGGCCTCGGTTCGGCGAGTTTCGCGGTCAGCTTCTCTATCTGGTCGAGCCAGCTGCGCAAATTGGATGGATAGATCTCGTCGACCCCGCTGCGCCAGCGTCGGCGCGCCTCGCGCCCCAGCGTGCGCAGTTGCCAGCTGGCCTCGCGGGTCAATAGCGTCAACTCGATACGCACCGACTCATCGTGCACCGCCTCGCCAAGCTGGGCCAACTGGTCCGGCACGGCGCCCACGCCAGCCAATGCCCGGCGCAATTTGCCGCCATGGTCGGCCACCAGCGCCATGCCGGTGCGACGCGCCGGTGTCAATACGGCATCCTGCTCCAGGTCCAGTGGCAGTTGCGCCAGGATGTTGTCGATCTCGCCTAGCAGCGCGACCGGATCGTCCAGCAGCACGATGGCCGCGCTCATCACGTCGAGTTGGGGTTGCACCAGCGTCAGAATCTGGGTCGACATCGTCGGGTCGTACCGGTGTGTATTCATGCGCAGCAACACGGACAACTGCATTTCAGGCGCATTGCGCCCGGGCGCGAACATCGCCGCGACCACTTGGGCCAGCGTCACGGTACGGCCCAGAGGGCTGATGCCGTCGCCAGACAGATTGCGCGGATAGCCCGATCCATCGAGGTATTCCTGGTGTTCGGACACCGCCCGAACGACTTCGCGTGGGTATTGATGGTGTCGTTCGACCAGGGCGGTGGAGAGCAGCGGGTGCGAGTAGAGCTGGCGGCGCAGTTCCCGGTTGAGCCGGTTCGAGCCCTGCAACAACACCGGATCGACGTGCAGCATGCCGATGTCGTGCAACAGGCCGGCCGACGCGGCCATGCCCAGGTCGAAGCGCGAGACCCGGTTCGATTTGCTGGCGAGCCATGCGGCAACCAGCGCCGTTCGCAACAGGTTCATGTAGACCTCCGGCCGCACGTCCCGCGCCACCGTGAGCTGAAATGCCATGGCGTCGGGCAGCGGCACGGTCTCGATCACACTGAGCAGGAGTTTGCGCGATGCCGGATTCAGCCCCAGTCGGCCGAAAAACGGTACGTCGTCCATGATGAAGGCCGCCGCACGTTTAAGCGATTCGCCCGTCACGCAATTGGGACTGGAGACCGACTCTTCCAGCGGCGCTTGCAGCTTGTGCTGCATCAGCCGCTCGTACAGGCTGCGGTTGATCGACACGCCCTGGTCGACGATCTTGACACCCATGCTGTTGAAGATGGCCCGCGACGCGACGACGGCATGCTGTTCGCCCATCTCGGTGACGGTCTGGGTGAAGTGCGTGCGATCGTCGTTCGAATCGTTCATGACAAAGTGTTCTTAGCGAGTCGAGTCGCCGAGCATACATGACTGTACGGGTAATGCCGGGCGCCCCAAGCCCGACAGCCTCCAACGCTCCACTATCATCCTGTCGATATGAGTGACGCAAGCAATTTGATGCCCGCCACCGGTGCGCCGGCACGCGATGGCCGCGCACTGCGGGTCGCGTTGGGCCAGTTCGCCACCGGAGTGACCGTGGTCACGACACGCTCGGCCAGTGGCGCTTTTGTCGGACTAACCGCCAACTCCTTCGGCGCGCTATCGCTCGAGCCGCCGCTGATCAGCTGGGCCTTGCGTCTGAGCTCGGCCAGTCTGCCGGTGTTTCTGGCCAGTCCGCGTTTTGTCGTCAACGTGCTGACCCATGCGCAGGTCGACATCTCGCGCCTGTTTGCGTCGTCCGCGCCCGACAAGTTCAGCCAGGTGGCCCACGCCGAGAACCAGGACGGCATGCCCTACCTGCACGGTGCGGCGGCCTGGTTCGAGTGCCACCTGGTGTCGCATCAGAATGCCGGTGATCACTGCCTGTTCATCGCCGAGGTGGAGCGTTGCAAACATGGCGACAGCGCGCCGCTGTTGTTCCACAGCGGCGCTTATTTCACCCTTGGTTCACGTTTGTGAACCCGCTGGCCCATGCCGCAGCAAGTGATGCAAATCAGGTGGCAAGGGCAGCTGATGGTCATGTCGCCGTGATGCGGCGTCTGCACGCGCATTTCCCAGTCTGAGGAGGATATCGATGTCGACCGCCCCGAAAGCTTCCACCGTCTCGCGGTATGTGCCGCCCTCCATCGTGGGCGACCACGCGGCGCTGACCGACAAGCAGGCCCGGCTGCTGGCGATCGCATCCGAGCTGGGGCGCGAGCGTTTCGCGCCGCGCGCAGCCAAGATCGATCGGGATGCGGTGTTCCCGTTCGAGAATTTTGCCGACATGCATGCGGCCGGTCTGTTGCGCATCTGCGTGCCAGAGCAATATGGCGGCTGGGGCGCCGACTTTGCGACCTACGTGATGACGGCCGCGGAAATCGGCCGGCACTGTGGTGCCACCGCGTTGACGCTCAACATGCATGTCAGCTCGACCATGTGGATCGGCCTGATCGCCGACGACCTGGACATGACGCCCGCGCAACGCGCCAGCCACGAAGCCCACCGCGCGATGCACTATGAGCGCATCGTCGCACACGGCAAGATCTATGCGCAGCCGTTCTCCGAGATCGGCGCAGCAGCAGCAGGCAAGGCGCCGTTCGGCACTTTGGCGCGCAAGGTCGAGGGGGGTTACATCGTCAATGGCAGGAAGATCTTCGCGTCGTTGGCGGGCGCCGCCGACTACTACGGCATCCTGTGCACGCTGGACATTCCCGGCGCAACCCAGAGCGATGCGCTGTACCTGGCGGTGGACCGCTGCGCGCCCGGCGTCACGGTCTGCGGTGACTGGGATGCTCTGGGCATGCGTGGCACCGTCTCGCGCGATCTGGTGTTCAAGGACGTATTCGTGCCGGAGGTCGAGAGCCTGATGCCCGAGGGGTTGTACGCGCAGGCGGCGCAGCGCTGGCCGCACATGTTCACGGCCTTGTCGCCGACCTACATGGGCATCGCGCAGGCGGCCTACGATTTCACCGTGCAATACCTGCGCGCCGAAGTGCCGGGCATGCCGCCGGTCCAGCGCCGCATGTACCCGACCAAGCAGATCGCCGTGGCCGAAATGAAAGTGCGGCTGGAGCAGACCCGTGCGATCTTCCTCCAGAACGCGCGAGCTGCGCAGGTCGATCCATCCAAGGAAGCGCGGCTCGCATTGCTTGCAGCGCACTACACGGTCATGGAAAACGCCAACGAGATCTGTCGCCTCGCGCTGCGTACCTGCGGCGGTCAGACCATGCTCAAGTCGCTGCCGCTGGAGCGCATGTACCGCGACGCACGCTGCGGTTCGTTGATGTTGCCGTGGACGGCCGAGTTGTGTATCGACCGGCTGGGGCGCGAGTGCCTCTACGAAGCGGGTGAAGGCGACGAACCGGACGTTCTGTAGACAGCGCTCAGAAACAGGTCACAACCGCGTCGTGCACGGTATAGGCATCGTCGACGATCGGCATCCAGCGCCATTTGTCGAAGGTCGTGCACGGATGCGAGATGCCCAGACCGACACGGTCACCGACCTGCAGGTCGATCCGATTCCCCTCGGGCGCGCGCAGATAGGCGTGCTGGTCGTTGAGCCCGGTCACCCGCCAGTCTGCCGGAGCCGCGGTGACGGTCTCGCCGCCTATCCGGCAGACCCACACGGCAAACGGCAGCGTCACGTCGAACGACAGGTCGCGTTTGCCTGCCGCCAGGATCGCCAGGCCCGGCTCGGGACGCGACTGCACCGTGGCCCACACTTCCAGTGCTGATTGCAGGCCATGGCCGCACGACAGGCGGCTGTTCATGACCGACATCATGCGTTTGTAGTTGCCGTGGTCGTGCGTGACGTAGCAGCCCGAACGCAGCAGGCCGCGCACCGGCCGCGACAGGGCGGGGCGCATGTGCCTGGCGACCAGGTCGAAGATCGACGAGCCGCCGGCGCTGATGATGATCTCGGTCGATTCGAACCAGCCAGCCGCATCACATTCCAGGGCAATTGCCAGCACGCGGCCCATCAAGGCGTCGGCCAGCGCCTGGTCTGCCGGTGTATCGCCCTTGGCCCACAGCCCCTCGTAACACTCGACGCCGACCAGCCGGGTGGCGTCACTGGTGGCCAGTCGCTGCGCCAGTTGCTGTGCGCTGGCGTGGTCGCGGCAGCCGCTGCGTCCGCCGTCCAGCCCGATCTCCAGCAATACCTCGAACGCTTGCATCGGCTGCGCCGCCGACCGGGCAAACCACTGCTCGATCAAAGCGAGTTGCTGCAACGAATCGACGAGGAACAGGATGCGCAAGAGCGGCGTCGCCTGGCGCAGCTGCTGTATCGCCGCGAGGTCGGCGTCGGTCAGCACCTGATTGGCGATCAGGCAATTGCGTACGCCGGCTGCGATTCCGACGCGTGCCTGGCCCACGGTGGCAAAGGTGATGCCCCAGGCACCGGCGTTCATCTGGCGCTGGAATAGCTGGGGAGACATCGTCGTCTTGCCGTGCGGGGCCATGTCCAGGCCCCGCTCCTGCGCAAAGGCCTGCATCCAGCCCAGATTGGCCTTGAGCGCGTCGCGCCGGATCACCGCCAGCGGCAAGGGCAGATCGCCCCGCAATACGTTCCAGTTCTGCCTGCCGATCTCGGAGCGCCGCAGAGCGCTTTGCAGGTGCGGGAAACCCTTGAAGCTGGAATCGATGACCGGGTCGGACAAATCGTGCATGGATCGATTACTTTCCAAGATTCAATATACCGGCTGATGGCGCCTGATCGTTGCGCGTTCGGCATCCCCCACCACGAAGCCAGCACCATGGCTGCGCGCCAGTTCGTCGGCACGGCGGCAGAAGGCATCGATGCCCATGGCGTAGATGAACTGCATCGCACCGCCGGTCCAGGCCGGGAAACCGATACCGAAGATCGAGCCGATGTTGGCGTCATGCACCGAGGTCAGCACGTTTTCGTGCAGGCAACGCAGGGTCTCGACCGCCTGGCGAAACAACAGGCGGTCCTGGATGTCCTGCAGGTTCCAGACAACGCCTGGCGTTTCGAAATGGCGCTTGAGTTCCGGCCACAAGGTCTTGCGGGCACCTTTATCCGCCGGGTAGTCGTAGAAACCGCCGCCACCGGCGCGACCCGGGCGCTTGAATTCGTTGACCATGCGTCCGATCAGTGCCTGGCCCGCACTGGCCTCGAAGACCTTGCCTTCGGCTGCGAAATCGGCGCGGGTCTGCTCCATCACATGCACGCTGAGCGACAGCGAGGTCTCGTCGATCACGGCCAGCGGGCCCACCGGCATGCCGCACTGGAAGGCGGCGTTTTCGATCACCGGAGCGGGAATGCCCTCGCCGAGCATGGCCGTGCCTTCCGTCACGAAGGTGCCGAAGGTGCGGCTGGTGTAGAAGCCACGCGCATCGTTGACGACGATCGGTATCTTGCCCAGCGCCTGCACGTAGTCGAAGGCGCGCGCGACGGTCTCGTCGTCGGTTTGAGGGCCGCGGATGATCTCGACCAGCTTCATCTTGTCGACCGGGCTGAAGAAGTGGATACCGATGAATTTCTCGGGTCGGCTACTGGCCGCCGCCAGGCCACCGATCGGCAGCGTCGACGTGTTGCTGGCGAAAAAGCCGCTAGGTGCCAGCATCGGTTCGGCCTCGCGTGTCACGCTGGCCTTGAGCGCGCGTTGCTCGAACACCGCCTCGATGATCAACTCGCAGCCCGCCAGGTCCGAGGCGCTCGCGGTGGGCGCGATCAGCGAGAGCAACTCGGCCTGGGCATGCGAGCCCATGCGGCCCGTGTCGACGCGGGCCTGGGTCAGCCCGGCGCTGTAAGACTTGCCGGCTTCGGCCTTGTCGAGACTGACGTCCTTGAGCACCGTCGCGATGCCCCGGCTGGCCTGAGCGAACGCAATACCCGCGCCCATCATGCCGGCTCCCAGAATGCCGACCCGCGCCGGCTTGTAACGCGCGACGCCCTTGGGGCGCGACTGACCGGACTTGATCGCATTGAGATTGAAGAAGAACGTGTTGATCATGTTCTTCGCCACCGGGCTGACGATCAGCCTGGCCAGGTAGCGGCTCTCGATGCGGGTCGCGGTGTCGTAGTCTACTTGCGCGCCTTCGACCATCGCTGCCAACGCGGCCTCGGGCGCCGGATACAGGCCCCGCGTCGTTTTCTTGAGCATGGCCGGCGCCACCGCCAGGGCTTGCGCAATCGTCGGATGACTGGGCAGGCCACCGGGAATCTTGTATCCCTTGGTGTCCCAGGGCTGAGCCGACTGCGGATGGTCCGCGATCCAGGCCAGCGCGGCCCCGCGCAGCGCCTGCGCGTCGGGCACCAGTTCGTGCACCAGTCCCAGCTCACAGGCCTCGCGGGGGCCGAACAGTTTGCTCTCCAGGATGAACGGCTGGGCCGCCATCAGCCCGAGCAGGCGCGTCATCTTGGTGATGCCGGTAGCGCCGGGGATCAGGCCCAGCGTGATCTCGGGCAGCCCGAACTGGATTTTGCTGTCGTCCATCGCGACGCGGTGGTGACCCACCAGCGCCAGTTCCCAGCCGCCTCCGAGCGCCGAGCCGCCCAGGCAACTCACGACCGGCTTGCCCATCGTCTCGAGCGCGCGGAAGTTTTTCTTGGTATGTTCGATCTCTCTGTACACGGCGGGCGCGTCGGACGCCTGCAGGCGCATCGTGCCCTTGAGGTCGGCGCCGGCAAAAAACGTCGCCTTGGCCGAAGCCAGGATGATGCCGGTGATGGCGTCCTTGTCCTGGAGCACCTGCGCCGTGACGGTGGTCAGGTCCTGCTGCCAGTCCTGACACATGGTGTTGACGGGAGAGCCGGGCTCGTCGAAGGTGATGGTGGCGATGCCGTCCAGCAGTTCGTATCGGATAGTCTTCATGGCGCGATCAGAGTCGTTCGACGATGGTGGCAATACCCATGCCGCCGCCCACGCACAAGGTCGCCAGGCCGTAACGCAGCTTGCGCCGGTGCAATTCGTCGATCAGCGTGTTCAGGATCATCGCGCCGGTCGCGCCCAGCGGATGGCCCATCGCGATGGCGCCGCCATTGACATTGACCTTCTCGTGCGGCACGCCCATTTCCTTCATGAAACGCATCGGCACGGCGGCAAACGCCTCGTTGACCTCGAACAGGTCGATCTGCTCGATCGTCATGCCGGCCTTGGCCAGCGCCTTGCGGGCGGCCGGCATCGGGCCGGTCAGCATGATGGTCGGGTCCGCGCCGCTGAGCGCGGCGGCGACGATGCGCGCACGCGGCGTGAAACCATGGGTCTTGCCCGCGGCTTCGGAGCCGATCAGGATCGCCGCCGCGCCGTCGACGATGCCCGAGGAGTTGCCGGCATGGTGCACGTGGTGGATACGTTCGACCTGCGGATAACGCGTGAGAGCCACCTGGTCGAACCCCATTGCCCCCATGGCCTCGAACGCCGGACGCAGCGCGGCCAGACCTTGCATCGTCGTGTGCGGCTTGATGAATTCATCGACGTCGAGAATCGTCTGGCCAAGGAAGTCCTTCACCGGAACCACGGATCCCGCGAAGTAGCCGCCTTCGCGCGCCTGGGCGGCGCGCCGTTGGCTCTCCAGCGCAAACGCGTCCACGTCCTCGCGCCGGAACCCCTCGATGGTGGCGATGAGGTCGGCGCCTATGCCCTGGGGCACGAAAGCGGTGGCACTGTTGGTCTCCGGATCTTGTGCCCAGGCGCCGCCGTCCGAGCCGATCGGCACCCGGCTCATGCTCTCGACACCGCCAGCCACGACCAGGTCCTCCCAGCCCGAGCGCACCTTTTGCGCGGCCATGTTGACCGCTTCCAGGCCGGACGCGCAAAAACGGTTCAACTGCACGCCGGAGCAGCGAAAGTCCCAGCCGGCCTTGAGCGCCGCGACCTTGGCGATCACCGACCCTTGCTCGCCGACCGGCGAGACAACACCCATGACGACGTCGTCGACCTGGGCCGTGTCGAAGTCGTTGCGCCGCTGCAACTCGCTCAGCACGCCGGCCAGCAAATTGACCGGCTTGACCTCGTGCAGACTGCCGTCTTTCTTGCCCTTGCCGCGGGGGGTGCGAATGGCGTCATATACAAAAGCTTCGGTCTGCATGGGAGTGCCTCCTGAGATGTTTATCGAGCGGGCTGCGGCTGCGCGGATGCGCGGGCGCCGGCCATCTGGAAAATGAGTATAGGCATTCGACCGTTACGGCTCCCAAGCGTAAAAGGCGCGTATCCTGCCGGCCATAGCCATCATGGCCAATGCAAGGATGATCGGTGCGATCGCGCAAGACGACGGCGGCTACCTGATCACCCGGCCCTTTGCCGCCGACCAACCAGAAGGAACACCATGCAGTACCAACTCTTCTACTGGCCCTCGATCCAGGGGCGCGGCGAATTCGTGCGGCTCGCGCTCGAAGCCGCCAAGGCCGACTATGTAGACGTGGCGCGTGGCGATGCTGCGAAAGGGCAGGGCATGCCGGCGATGCTGGCCTTGTTGGCCGACAGCGGGCAGGCGCATCCGCCATTTGCGCCACCGGTCCTGCGCCACGGAAAAGCCCTGATCGCCCAGACTGCCGGCATCCTGCACTACCTCGGACCGCAACTGGGCCTGGTCGGTAAAAGCGCCAGCAGCCAGGCCTGGACGCACCAGATCCAGCTGACGATTGCCGACATGGTCTCGGAGGTGCACGACACCCACCACCCGATCTCCGGCGCGTTGTATTTCGAACAACAGATCGCGCAATCCATCGAGCGCGCGAAGGCTTTTCGGGAGCAGCGCCTGCCCAAGTTTCTGGACTGGTTCGAAGCCATCCTGGCGCGCAACGGTGCAAACACGAGCGCGGCGCGGCTGCATCTGGTCGGCGCTCGGCTGAGTTACGCCGACCTGTCCCTATTCCAGATGGTTGAAGGCTTGCAGTACGCGTTTCCCAAGGCGATGCGGTCATACCTGCCGCGTTACCCGATGGTGCAGCGCCTGCACCAGGAGCTTGCAACACACCAGCGCCTGGCACCGTACCTGGCCAGCCCGCGGCGCATCGCATTCAACCAGGACGGACTGTTCCGGTGTTATCCGCAACTCGACGCCTGAACCCCGTACCCCCGCCAACGGTGCCCGCTGCGGCGCCATCGGCGGGCCTACCAGCTCAGCGGATCGACGACGTAAAACTGCCGCAGCTGCTCGAACAGGGCAGGGTGTTCTTCGGCCATGCGGGCCGATTGCTCGTAGAACGCCTCCGAGGCGACCGCAAAGAACTCGCCCGGATCGGTCGCGCCGTAGTCGCTGAGCAGGCTCGCATGGCCGGCGGCGACACGCTGCTGCAGCGCTGCAAACTCGCGCCCGAACACGTCCGACCAGTTCCGATACGAGCGGCGCGAGCGCAGGATCGGCGCGCCGTTGGCCTGGCCACTCTCCTGGTCGAGCTGGTGGGCGAATTCGTGGATGACGACATTGCGCCCATCGTGCGGGTCGGCGGCGCCGTCCTGCACATCCTGCCAGGACAAGACCACTTGTCCCTGCGACCAGGACTCGCCCGACAGGACCTGGCGCAGCTCGTGCAGCACCCCGGCGCCAGCCGCCTGCGCCCTCTGCACAACGAACGGGCCCGGATAAACCAGGATCTGGCGCAGGTTGGGGTAATAGCCGCTGTCGCGGTTGAGCAGTAGCAAACAGGCCTGCGCCGCGACCGACACCCGGACCGCGTCGTCCACCACCAGCCCGCCACAGCCGATGAAGGGCTTTTCGGCCAGGAAGACCTGGATGTGCGCCTTGAGTTGCAATTGCAGATCGGCGGGCAGGCGCCTCAGATACGGCACCTGCTGCAACAATGGGCGCCAGTGCGCCGGAAACGGCTGCTGGCGCAGGCGCGAGCGGCGCCGCTCTACCAGCCACGGCCGCGCCAGCAGGAACAAGACCAGAGCCAGGGCCAGGCCGGAGAAAATGAGGAAGGACAAAAGCCGGGGTCCGGTTCGATGATCAGGCTTGGCAGGTGGGAGTGGCGGGCCCCAAATTCAATGCCCGAGCCCGAAATTGCCTGGGATGTTGTCAGGCCGCGAGTTGATCGGCCAGATCCAGAAAATCGCGTGCGTGCAAGGTGTTGGCGCTATCCGCTCTGACATCCTTGGGGCGGTCGGCGCCGAATTCGGCCGGCGGGGTCAGCAGCGCGAGTGCGAGCAGATCGGTCGCCATGATGGCGAGCGCACCCGCGCCGTGCAGCCTGGCGATGACGCCGCGGAAGTCGCGGACCTCCCCCGATGAGCCGGGATAGGAG
>ENA-ORBV01004555-ORBV01004555.1-microbial-mat-metagenome-genome-assembly--contig:-NODE-4555-length-26432-cov-7.122519_pt1 | contig 26432 bp, 30 predicted proteins | sample MGYA00237777_ERZ505514 | MGnify/ENA primary metagenome ERZ505514 (study PRJEB26160, sample SAMN06269048) | microbial mat metagenome | isolation source: Oligotrophic lake microbial mat | place...
CAGTAGCTCCTGTAGCTCCAGCTAGTCCTCCAGCTATTGAACCAGAAGCAAGAGCAGTAGCTCCAACACCTGCTGTTCCTCCTGTTCCTCCAGTCGATGGACTTGCGTTCCCTCCAGCTGTCCCCGCACTTCCTGTAAGTCCGTTACGAGCAATCATACCAGTTCCCTCGTATGTTAATGTACCAGCAATAAATACACGAAAGCCAGACGGGTTAAGAATACCTCCTGTTTGGATAGTAAGGTTGTTGTAATACATATCCCTAGATATAGTTGTAGTACCAGAAGCTATCGTTACGTTTCCGTCAAAACCGTCTCCAAAAATTGCGCCAGAGATAGATGAAATAGCACTTTGACGAACTACTGCCCCTGATCCTGTAGTATCCGCGTCTGTAACAAACCTATTTGCATTACTTGGAGTACCAGAAGTACCTAAAAGCGCGTCTTGCTGATCTTCTGTTATTTGCTGATTAAAACGTGGAGAAAAGTATAGCTCTGTTGCTGATTTTGCAATACCTACAGTTACTTCTACAGTCCCCGGTGTGCTAGATATTCCTCCTGTTGTGTTTGAAGCAAACATAACAGTACCCCCAACTAAGCCACTTTGTGCATTATCTACTCCTTGTAGAAGTACGCCGTTTGTTATCTGTGCGGCCGCCACTGCTCCACCCTTTGCAATTCCCAAAAGTACATTATCAACTGTAGAAGCTGTGTCTGCGTCACACCTCCACCAACGATTATCTGACGTTTTAAGGTATACCAAATTACCGTCCACAATAGTTTCTCCTGCTGTTCCCGGCACTACTACATCAATAGTAGTAAGAGTACCCAAAACAAGTGCTTGAACGTATGAAAGGCGTGTAAGGTCATTTCCTGCTACTGGATCAGTATTAGTCTGTGGAGCAAAGCCATTAAAGATATTTTGCTCTGTAAAGGTGTTTGCATTGCTCTTATTTGCCATTTGATTATAGAGCTGTGGGTTATTTGAGAAAACAACAACTGCTCCTGCTCCGTGATCTGTTTTAAACCCACCAGTAGTGTAAGGGTCTACCTCTAAAAGTCCACGTACTACATTTGTAATATCAACTGTATTATCTGCATTTATCGTTACGTTTGTACTAACAATAGAACAAATTTCTTCTTTAGATGTTCCCGGATCAAAGGTAAATGTAATATAATCCCCTAAATCAGAAGCAGTAATATTTGTGCCATCAAGTTTTTTTATATTTTTTAAGCGAATTGTCGTCTCACTATCAGAAATAGAGTAAGAAAGACTTGTTTTTTTTGTTTGAAGGTATTTTCTCATATATGTATACGTTTAGTTTATCATTTATCTTTTAATAGAAGTCGGTAGAGTTGTGGACATCACGGCATTAGGGCCATGCGCCAGTACTTCAAATTGACTGTTTAATCCACTGCATGAGAACTGTATTTGATTTTCAAAAAAAGGTGTACCTTTTATTTCATGAATACATCTATACTTATTTAACTCTGCCACCTCCTCTGAAATAGAACCAAGAGGACTAGCACCAAGAGACTCTTTTCCTAGAGAAGAGTCATACGCAGGGCTAAACATAAGGCCCGTATCTGCCCCTCCTATTATCATCTCTAGCACTTGTTCGCTCCCTTCATACTCAAAGAGGTGTGTGACTGTAACATCTGTGATAACAGTCATGTATAACTCGCTGTAATACTCATTGTATGTTTTATATACTGCCCTATCTCCGTAATTTCTATACGCAAAGATAGCCGCAAACTCAATAGCTACACCATCATCATTTAGCCCGTCTTCTAACTTATAAGAAACATCAGAAGAATTAGAGTGTCCATAAAGATGGTTATCAATAATAGAGAAGGTACTTATCGGTATATCATGTGGAGGATACCAGAGAGCCTTGTCAAAGTCATATATAATAACCTTATTTTCTGCTGGTATTGTAATATACAAAGAATTATTTATGTATTTACCTGTTACGCCCGTTAAGTCATATAAGTCAAAGTCTTTTTTGATAGGATCAGAAATAGGTAAAGACTGTGGAGTATTGATATTTTGTATACTTGTAAGCCAATCTACTGTTTTTTCTTGCGTAATAATGACAATACCGTTTTTAACTGGGATTATTGCTCTTGAAGACATAGGAGCTTGCCCCGGCCCACCTCGTAATTTTCTTATTTTAAAGGTTTCCCCTGTAGCGTCTGCTGTCATGTTTCTGGTTATCTCGTAGTAATCTGAGTTACCTGCTGTGACGTACATAACGTTATTGTCTTGTATGAATCCAACAACACAGTTATCAAACGTCATTTTCCAGCCGTCTGACGGTAATCGCACTGGGCTAGTGTAGGTATAATCTATATAATTAGTTGATTTTGAGACGTATACCTCGCGTGATTCTGTGTCTCCTAGCCATACTTGGTTTGTCTGAACATCAATAACGTCAAAAGTATAGCCGGCTGGTAATCCTGTGATACTGGTACTACTTACCACCGTTTGAGACACGAACTGCCCCACTGTAATAGCCGGTAGCGTTGCCACACCTGTTAGAACTGCTGTATTCTCTCCCCCTGTGTAGGTATATGAAGTACCGTTTATTGTCACTGCACGTGGAGAAAGTGAAGACAAGAAGCCGGATTGCTTCCACGTACCACCACCTAGCAGGGTTAATGTTGTCCCACTTATTACTTGTGCCGCGACATATCCCATACCTCCTGACCACATACGAAGTGTTGAAGATCCGTCTACAATAAGTAGCACGTCTTGATTTTCAGTGCTATTCCACCACGTGGAATAGCTAAAGTCCGTAATTGTAAGGGAAGAAAGTATATCTTGGTAAAGAATAGCTGGAGTTGTGTTGTGATCAGTTGAGCGTACCTTTAGCTTTCCTGTACTTGCTGTTGCTCCTTGATTTGACTTTAGAACCTTTAATCCCCACTTACTGGCCCAATCAAATGAATTATCTGTTTTATTAGTTACTGTGCGTGCTTGCCCATCTCTTGTAAAACCTTTTCTTGTAGACACTTTATCGCCATCATTGATAATCATATTCTTTGAACCAACAACTAAGAAGCGAGGATCACAGTTAGTTATCTCTTTTTTGTTGATATAGCCAAGAGGATTTGTGATGATACTAAACTTTTCTATTGAACCAGTAGCAAGACCGCCTACACGGCTCATGCTCCCTGTTCTTCTTGATTTTGGTATAGTTCTATTTGGCATATACGTTATTCGTTTGTATCTATATTTGCGTAACCAATATCATCAGCAATGCTTGTGTCGTAGTACTGTGTTGTACCCTCAAAGCGCTCACTTGGGAATTGTGAGAGATAATCAGCGTATAACCCTGTATTTTCTCCTGTCCCGTCGTCTCCTTCAAGTAGGTTATTCCAGTACGTAAAGTCAAATGCACCCATAGCACCTTGTATTTGTTGCGCGATAAGGCGTGATATTTCTGCTTCAAATATTTTGTAGGACACTGGAGAAAGATTAACAATATCAGTATCAATAGTTGGCTTACTTTTCCATACACCTGTAGAAGACCTAAAAAGGTAGCTAGAGTAGTAGGTAATATTAAATAATGTACCCAGAGAAGCTACAATGTTATCTAGCCTTATAACCGAAAGAGAAGTAAGAGAGTCAAATGATGTGTACAAAAATACTGCACCGTCTGTTTTGTAATTTTTTGATAAATCTACACTTTGGGTCAATGTTTTTTCGTAAAACGCTGTTAGATTAGTATTATAGGTTACTGTTACTCGTACGTAATTGATGCGTGCCATATTAACTGTCCCAACTTCCGTAGCTCCAGAAAATTGAAATCCAAGTAGATTATAACCCTGCGTGAAAGCCTCAAAATGCCCCGTTGTCACTGTTCTAGTGAAATAGTTAGACGAATCATTACCTATACGTAAAATAACGTCTACAACAGCCCCCGGAGACGATACGGACGCTCGTAATGATCCACTTCCTGCAATATAGTTAAGAGTATCAACTTCTAAGTTACTCGCGTTCCCTCCCACTGACCAAATACCATTTTCTGTAAGAGAATCTGCTTTATCTATAACTAAAGGCGTTTTAATATACCTAGAAAATCTCATAAACTGGACGGCGTCTCGCCACACTATCGCAAACTGATTGTTTTTCTTACGATTGATAAACTCCCTAGAGTACGTTCTGTTCAAAGAAGAGTTATTTTGTCCGTCTGCGTTTGCTTGTGGGTTTATATCAGCAGGACTCTTAAAGTCATTAGGTAAGGAGTAATCATATACATTGTCATACACTGGGTTAGTTAAGCCTGTCCTACGTGTTGTTTCTACTGGATCGATACGAGATAACAGTAATTCGGAAGCGTCCTGACATAAAAGGTTAAAATCACTTACTTTATTAAGAGTAGCGCCATGTAAACGGCTTGTTATTTTTGTTTTAATTTCTGCAATAGTACGACTCATGGTTTTTATTGTTTTTCTAGTTTTCCTCTAATAAAAGAAACATCACTTGCAACCTGATTAAGAAGACTGTCTACGGCCGAAGCCCTTTTTTCAAGAGTTACAATCCTAGCATCTTGATATTTTATTTCACTTGATATATTTGCCCACCCAACCGTGATAGTACCTAAAAAAATAATGATGGGCCAAAAGTCTTTTATGAGGTGTGATATTTTTTGATTGGTTGTTAAGTCATTCATATAGTTTGTTTGTTGTACTTTTATTGTACTATGATTGTCTGATTAAACATGTGGACTACTTTCTGTACATCTTGTTTGTATAATCGTCTACCATGGTTTCATATTATGTTAAATCTAGTACACTTTTTTTCATAGCTATGTGCAGGTCTTGTTTTTCGTACATTGTTTTTTTGATTGTTACTGGGTCATATCCGGGAGCTGTTATCTTCAATGTCACAGGATTAAAATTACCCACCAAAAGGTTTCTGTCGTTTGGTGCAGACCAACTTTCGATGTTGATGTTTTGTGGGTAGGTCATTCCTGCTCTATCAATCGAGATAATACCTGTAAATCCAGCAGTAACAAGCCCAGAAGCATCTACTGTCTTAAACTCATTCTGGGTTAAATACGAACCATTTCCATATTCTTCCAAAAACATAGCTTCAAATATTGCCACATTGTCATTATCTGTTCCTCTTATTGTTATTCTTCCTGCCTGTGCAGTTGCCGTAGAACTTTTCACATACCCATTCACTGTAATCCTCAAGCGAGTACCTGCTGTTGGTTGAGTTGTGAGAGAATAGACACCAAGAAGTGTTACGACTTGATTTGCCAAAAACTCATTTGCAACACCTGAAGGCAATGTGAATGCTTGTGTGGTCTGTCCATTATTGTTGTTGTACCATGTAGGTGCTGTTACTCCAGCCCCTAGTGTAGCGGTGACTGCGTTCCCTGATGTATCAGCTAGGGTTGTTCCACTTCCTTCAGTGTGATTGTACTCTGCTGTGCATCCTGCAACTGGACATGCTTCTACCTGAATATAGTCACCACTATTCCAAAGAGTCCCTACCTCTGCTACTGATAGTGCTTTGTTTCTAAAAATACGCACTCTACGAATAAGACCATCGAAAGTATTTGTCCCTGCTGAATTGTTCCCAATAAAGAGGGACTCTGCGGTATCGTTTGTAGCTGTACCAGATGTCCCCACAGAAGCAGGAGCGACGTTATCAACATAGATACGAATGTCCGTGCCATTCCATACTCCAACAACATGCTTCCAACCATTAGTTATCGCTGCGACAGTGTTCGAGTTGAATGTTCCTGAGCTTGTTACTAAGGAAAAACGAAAGTTAGTACCCTGCATGAATAATCTGTAACCAGCTCCTGCACTAAGTTTATTGATAATACTCCCTAACCCTGCTTCTCCACTAGTCCCTACGTTCACCCACGCTTCTACGGAAAATGCCGTACTTCCTGAAAACTGATTACCTACAGCATTGTTTGGAGCAGAAACAAAGTTATCTACCAAATCATATGAGAGACAGTTAAATTTGTTTTGCTCGAGAGAATCAGAGATACGCATTGTAGCGTTTTGAAGAGGATTGTTTTTTTCATCAGTAATCAGTGCACGGATAGAAACCTGTGGTTGAGACCTTCCCACAGACCCAGTGGAGTACGCATCATACATTGGTCTGAAACGAGGAGATAGGTTCACATATTTTGTGGTTGTTCCTGTATACGAAAAATATGCTAAAGGATTACTAAAAATATTCCCTGATGCTTCTGCGTTGTTTAGACCTAATCTAAAATCAGGTAAATTAAAGTTTGTAGAACTTGTTACGTACATAGCTAGAGAAGAATTAAAATAACTTTTCACACCTGTGAAGGCGGCTCTTGGTGTTTCAATACCAGTGTGACCAAAAGCAACAACTAAATTACGCACTTCTGTCTGTGGACTAACTTTCGCAAAAAGTACGGAACGCCACCCTTCAAAATAATCATTGATTGATGTCGCCCCACTAACACTGTGCCATTTACGAATAAAGCCAGTAACATTGGTGAGTGTCATTTCAAATCGTAGGATATATCTGTTGCCGTTAGAAAAAACAAACGAAGACAATGCCCAAAATCCCGAGTTACGCTCATCAATAGCAGATGTCCTGTTTGTTGAGATAGTATTTCCGAATATTCCTAAATCGAGACCTACATAACTTGGTACTCTCCATCCAAAATGGAGTTGGTACGTATTGTCGTGAGGACTAGTAGACACGGTATAAAAATAATAATCACGGACAAACTCTACTGTTTTTGAAACATCCCCAAAAGCTCCAGCTTGAATTTCCAAAAAAGAGTTAAAGGCAAAAGAGTGGTTGCCTATCGTAGTAATAACACCCCACCCACCAGCCACATCAGCATCATAGAGGTCTCTGAAATTCGCACATATAACATACTGGGAAGTATCGTCTGGGATAGTGTCCCAAACATGAAAAAGAGTCAATGCAGTCGCTGTGTTGGATTTGACGACTCTATTCTGTCCTGCTCCTGTACCTGTGTGGATGTACATTATTCTTCCTCGTAGAGCATCTACTGTCCACGCTTTTCCTGTATCAACGAGTGTTTGATTCCCACCCACTGACGTGGAAGTACCAGAATCAAAAGAATGTCCAGCGTCTACACGCACAGCGTTATCATATATTTGAGTAGTAACTGGTGTTACACCTCCTAGTAGTGGTCCGACAGTGTAGGAAGTCAATGCTGTGATTCTCAACCGATACCACATATTACCAGTGAGGTTATTCACTGCGGTTGGGTTACTTCCCCAATCGGTAGGAACAGTCCAAGTTACATCAAGGTTTGTTCCTGCTGTAGAGAATCCGTTTGTAGCATCAACTACTCCACTAAAAGCGTTCCATGAGCCATCTGCTCTACGATATTCCCACACGGTAGTAAGTCCGACAGCAGTCCATGCAGTCCCCACATGCAACCTTAAACCTCGTGGTTTGTTACATTGTCCGTATGCTCGAAAAGCGATGTAATCATCTACATTCGCACCTGTGTCGAGAAAGAGTTTACCTGTAGAAGGAGATAGGGTAGTAAACACACCTCCAACGACACGGTACACATTCCCTGCGAGGTCTGACACGTTTATTGTTCTTAAATTGTTGAATGTAATTGCCATGTTATAAATTCTTGAAGTATTCTATTTTATCCTCTAAATCTTTGAGCATGCGAGGTGTAACACCAGTGCCACTTGTAACTACACTCGATAACAGTTGCCCTTTTATTTCATCGGAAAGTTCTGTCTTTGACAATTCTTGTTCTATTTTCTTGAAGTCTTTTAAGGACTTCACATCATATGCTATTGCTTCTTTTAAAAGTAATACCTGATTTTCTAGTTCATCAATGTTTACAGTTTCTTCTACAATAACTTGTCTCTTTATTTCCTTGCTAGATACTTTGATGAATGTTTCCATATTATATTATTTTAGTAGTAAAGTTTACTGAATCAGCTCCTGATGATGAACCAAAGTACACTAACTGACCTGCGGCTAACTTCATTGTTAAATGCCCTGCTGCAAAATTTCCGTTGGTAGTGCTTGGAGTACCTGTATTGGTAAATGACCAACGGATAATCCCCACAGATGTCTCTGGAGTTGCTACAAGGACATATGCGGAAGTAGGTGCTGTTACTGGCACTGCATACCATGTATTAGCCAAAGTGAGGACTGTTTGTCCTGTGGTAGATGCACCTGATAGTGGAGTAGATCCTTTAGTACTTTCTTCTGTTGCAGGGCTTATAACTAAGTCTAAAGGATTTTCTATTCTTAATCGTGTTGATCTCTCTGTCATATACGTTTATTTTCTTTTAATTAAAGAAACAACTTCGTCCATCTGGCTTTTTGAGACTTGGTAATCTACTCTGTTTTCAAGTATTTCAAGTGCGCGACGTCTGTTTCGTATTTCTTCGTCTAAAGTATCTTTTTCTCTATTTATTTCAACAAATGTAGCCCTTACTTCGTAGACATTTGAAAGAATACTAGCAATTTCTTCGTTTTTAGCGGTTATTTCATTATTAAGTGCATCTATAACCACTGTATTTCCTATTACATCTCGCGATAATTGCGAGCTTGTGTTTGTTAGATCCCCGATATTTCTTTCTTCTTTATCCAATTCCTCTACTTTTTTATAAAGAATAGCAATATTACTCTTGAGATTAACCTCTGTGATGTTTAGTTCTGCAACTTTATCTTGTAAAGTCGCAAGTGTAGAGGTGTGCTTATGTACTATGTTTTCATTTTCTATCTCAAGAAGTTTATTTTGCTTTTGCAATTCATTATTTGTGCTTAGACAATCCTTTTCAATAAAGTGAATCTTGTTTTTCGCTTCCTCAATGTTTCTTAGAAGATCTGTATACTCTTCTTCTTTGATTATTCTTTCTTTTACAAGCTCATTAAGTATATTTTTCTCATCTTGTGCCTTCTCCTTGACGGTACTTACATCTTCATGTACTTGCAGAAGCTCATTTTTGACATTTGCGAGCTGTTCGTTGCCTAAAACAATATTGCTATCAATATTGTTTTTAACCACTGACAACTCTAAAGTAATCGCTTTAAGCGACGTTTCTCGATCATGAGCAGATTCTTTTGTCTCTTCTACTATAATTATTTGAGATTCGCGTCTACTCATATTCTTTAGAAGTAATAACCAACGGCTTTAACGGTAATTGCTCCTTGTGTCCATGTAAGAGGCGCTACAGTAAGGTACTTAACACCGTTACTGTTGGCTTCAAAGCGGTTGTTGATGTCTGTACCAGCAACGACTATTCCAACTCCTCCGTTTACTGTCGCTCCATCGTCCAATTTTATAAGCTGTAGGAAGTTGTACGGGTTAGTCTTTGATATAGTAGCTCCCATATTTGGAAAATCAAACCGAGGAGAAGCAGAATCTGCCTCTAATCTACCGTCAGAAGCAAAAGTTCTAATGTTCATTGTTGATGTACCTGTAGTAACTATTTGAAATGTTACTGTCTTAAAGTCCTCTCCATACCATACAACTGGCGCTCTCATACAAAATCCTGTTGCTATACCAGCACCTGCTCCACTTCCTGCCACGTTTAGACCTGTAAATTCGTCTTGTAGTGAAAAGGTACTTGATGTAAGCACCGTAACCCTAAAAATACCGTTAGCTGCAATGTTTGTAGCGTGTCCTTGGATATACACTCTATCTCCTGTAACAAAACCATGAGCTGTTGCTGTAACTACAACTGGCGTTGCGTCTGTTGAAGACGTAAGAGCTACTGGTGTTACGGCATTGAGAATTGTTTGTTCTGTGAATTGTCGCATATTTTTATAATTATATTTTTTAATAAAGGCGCTTCTTGCCTTATTTCAACTGGTTACAATTCGTAACCAGTTGAATAAGGAAATAAACGACTAGTTTGCTCCGATTGCTGGAAGAACGAAGCCTGAAGCGTCTGCGTCTCCATCGTACAGGTTGTTGAACATACCGTACTTAGAGCCGGCTGTCACAAGAATAGCAGCGGCTACGTCAAGTCCATTGACATAGTTATCGTATACCATACCTGAATTAGTAGTAGAAGATGTTGTGATCAAGAATCCACCCGTTGCTGAATCAGTGTTCGCTGAAAACACTCTATTTCTAGCCATTTCAAGGTTAGTAACAACCAATGCCGCATGTGAAAGTAGACAAGAAGTATTGTTAAGCACTGCTTTTACAATGAAGTTATCCATAATCTGAACACGGTCGTGAGTACCTGCTATTTTAATAGGGGTAGTTGCGGCTGTAGTTCCAAGGATAGCTAGACGATTGCCTACGAATGTAAGCCCGTCTGCTACGACGGCTACCGTTGTCGTTACAATGGTAATAAAGTTAAGGATAGAGCTTGTATCTCTGAACTCACAGTTACGAACAACTAGGTTCGGGCCTGTGGTAACAGTAAAGACAGAAGTAATGTTTGCAAAGTTTGCCACGAAAAGCATGTTTTCAAAAGTGACATCTGCAGCACTTACTGGAATATTTGCTGTAATAGCAGTTGTAAAAGTAAGTGTTGGACGCATTGTTCCATACCCAAGACCAATAACTGATACCCCTGCTTTATTAGCAGTTATAACAGCATTACTTGAGATTGTCTCAGTGTGTCCCGGAAGAACGAAGATAACATCTCCACGTCCAGCAACTGCGGCGTTCATAGCACCTTGAATTGTAGAGTGGAAACGAATTGTGCTGTCTCCGTCTGGACGGATCATGTTCTGAACCCAGTTAATAAGATTTGCTGTAGTAACAGAAGAGACGAAGAACATTCTGCCCGGACGATTATTTAAAATTCCTGCGATAAATGATAGTCCGTATCCTGAATTTAGATTTGGTTGCATAAAATTGAGTTTTGTATTGCGTATTCCACCTCCTACCTAAGGGTTGCTACCCCATAAATACGCGTTAGGACACTTTATAATTGCCTTTTAGGCTAGGATGAGGGCTGATAAATGCAAAATAATGCGGTTGGCGTCATTAAAGCGATTATCAAGTCCCTCGTCCTAACCCAAAAGGGCTTAGAGGAAAACCTGATTTAAGGATTTTCCACCATATGTAGATGTCTTTTTATGACATGCAACACATAAGGTTCTTCCATTTAATATATCCCACAAGACTGCACACTTCTTTGCTTCCTCCACAGTTGTTATCTTGTACTCATTTATGATAGATGAGTATGATTTTATATGATCAGCGTGTATGTAATTCCCTCTTACGTTGCAATGTTGGCATGTATAGTCGTCTCTTTCAAAGACTGACTTACGCCATTGGATATAAAGGTAGGTCTTTTGTAAAAGTTTCCTTAAGTTTGTTTTACCACCTTGCCAATTCCAATGCTTTTCTTTTCTTGGTAATCCGTTGTTATCCTGTCTCGCTCGAGCAATTTTAATCTTCTCGATAGTTTCGGGGGAAAGAGTTTTACCTTTATTGTGTGGAATATCTCCATTTGAATTAAGCCCAGAGATATTCATGTAGGGATGTAATCCTTTAACTCCTTTATTCCAAGCAATGCTTCCTTTCTCGAATCTGCCTTTCTCGGAGAATGAAACATGCCCCTTTTGGAACCCTACGACATTTCGCTTTCGCAGAACACCGTAACACTCGGTAGAACATGTCTTTTTCGTAACAAAGAACTTTGGCGGACAATTTCTCTGTCTACTAAAAGTATTTCCACAAACTTCACAAGTCCTGTCTGGTATAACCATAAATTGTTTTGACATATTTACAGTATAGACCCTATTGGCTCAAATGTCCAGTATTGTGGGATATATTATTGGTTTGTCAATGAACTTCACTCAAAAACCCTTATGGCTTATGATGTTGGGAATGAACCGATTGCTCCTCTTCCACTCACAATCACAAATCCGTACCCACTCCTCGTGCCATACGACCATATGTCGGCATGAGCGTCTTCCATGTTGCTTCCCGATCCCGGTAGAGCAACCATGTGACAAGCCTCCCAAACACCTTTATACGCTTGTAATCCCTCTGCCATTAGTCCAATAGCAGCTAAGAACCACCAACGACGCTTTGTAGAATCGTTAGCTCCTAGTGCTGTTGTAGCAAGGCGAGGAAGTACTAAGTGTCGATACTTACCTTTGTACACATTCATAATTCCAGAGTTATTAGTATCAACATCTGCTGTTGAATTAAGGAAACGCTTTACTGCATTAACAGTAGAAGGGTCATTACCTGTAACAATAGTATTGAACTCCATTGTACGGCTTTCACCGAAGTTAGAGAGAATATCTGTTGTTGTAAGTAATTCTGCCGCTTCCAATGCTCCCTGACTAAAGATAGGATCTCCTGTAACACGGTTAGACCATGTAAGAGATGAAAACTTTAGTGTGTGAGTTGTAGAGAAGATAGCTAGACCGTCTCCACCTGTTGTAGTAACAGTATCTCCGTCCATATCTGTATAGCTTACGGCTGTACCGAAAGTGAATCGGTGTGTAGCGTCAAGCTCTTCACGCTGTGGACAGAAATGAGTAAGAGAAGTGATAAGTGTACCAACTTCTGTGTATCTATTTTCTTCACGCATTTCTTGTGTGATGTCAATTTCGATACCGACACGCTTTTTCGTCATTGTTACTTCGTAACCAACACCAACACTTGCCTTTGCGACAGTTTGACCTTCGCGCTTGAGTCGTGCATATGTTTCTGTGTCAATTTCGTTATAACGCTTTGTGCTACCTTGGCCCTTCCCTACTGGATCTACCATGTACATCTGTTCAGCCACAGGTTTGTACATGTTTTGTGTCTTTACCCACTTTCGGCGGATAAGGTCAGTCATTTCAGGAAAAGTGAGGGTATTCAATAGATTACCTTGCATATTTGAAATTAGTTTAAAGAAACTTTAATAAGAGAACCTAAAAGAAACTATTAAGTACCTGATTCGTCTGCACCAGCAGTTGAGTTTACAATGATGACTACTTGAGACTGTGCTACAAGTACATCTTGGACATAAACTGCCTTTACAGCTGTTGCAGAAAGATCAACCTTATCTCCTGTGGAGTTCAAGTCATAGTAAGCACCAACGGCTGTTTGTGCCACTGTGCCGGCTGATACTTCTGAAACAAACAAGTCAGTCGTGCGACATACATCAACCATAACAAATGTAGCCGAAGCATAATCTGTGTCTGTAGCTGCAACCGTTCTAAGGATTACACCGACATGATTTACAGTTGAAGCAGTTGCAGGAATAAGGAATCCAGAAGCATTAACGGTACATAGTGCGCCGTTAATGAAAGCTGTGGATGCGTTCTTCTTGAAATACTGAATGTTTGGTACGCCTGTTTTTCTTTTCATATAGAGTATTTTGCTTATAGAAACCTAATAATAGAAAAGGTACACTAAATAAATAGTGTACCCAGTTCGTTAGCAAGTGAACCACGCTGAAATTGTTGGGAGCATACTGCCTTTTACGGCGACAAGTTGCATGCTAGAACCGTTTAAATTTTGTTTGAAGAAGCCAACCAAGATTTCTTCTTACTGTAAGTATATACTCTCTTTTAAAAAAAATATGTGGATAAGAAACAAAAAAACACCATTTCTGGTGTATTTTTATATCTAGCACATTTCTTATTTAGTATCTTGTGCAACAAAAGGCTCTGCAAGCAATACCTTTACTGCTTCACGAATCTTTGCTCTTCGTACAGTTAGATTACTTAACTGCGCTACAGTAAGCACATTATCTGTGTTGTCGTCCTCATCAAAGAGATTATTGCGTAGCTGATCTAGATTTCTGTTAAGAGAGGCCTTAACAGACTCTGTTAGCATGTAAAGACTAGAACCAATCATCTTAGAAATGTATTCAATGTCTCCTTCAAAGTCAATACCTGCTTCGATCATTACCGGATACATCTTTTGTATCATCTCAAAGTACATCTTGTCCTTTTCTTCACGTGTAGAAAAATTATTTTCTGGAAAAATACCGTTACTAATCATGATTTTAATCATTTCAATAGCAACTGGCATACATCTGTCATTTTGCTCCTTGGTGTAATTTCTTGCCTGTGGCATGTTTGCCCTCTTTAGCTTTTGTTTCTTTTCTGACATATATAGTATATTTGTTTAAATTCTATAAGTAAGTCCTCCCTCAACCGTTACATCTTCGTACTCAACCCCATTAAGAGTGACTTTTTTGCTTCCTGTAACCATTTTACCCTCATGAAAGCGAAGAGAAGTGCTACTTTCGCTTAATGCGTTTGATAGCTTACTTGCGGCTTTTGTAGTCATAGTTGCTCCACGCTTTGCAACTTCCTTCTTAGTCTTTTCAAGCATTGATTCTTCCCATACACTAACGACTGCTAGAATTTCAATAGAGGTCTTTAATCCTTCAATATCAAGACTATTTTCCTTACACAACTTCTTTAGCTGTGCAAGCGTCATTTGATCTGCTCTAATTCCTACCATTTCTTTTTCTTTTTTCATAAATAATTGTTTTAAGTTCATAATTAGCCAACGAAACGGTCACTAATTTTTAATGTAGCCCCGTCTTCAAGCTCAAGCTCGTAGGAATAGTGTTTGATAACTTCATCTACTGGTACTTGTACCTGTGTTTCAAACATTCCATATCCATTTTGCACAAAGTCTTTCTTAAACACATGTCCTTGGGTAATAACCTCGTCTTCTTCTGGAATTATACGTAAAACCTTAACTAGCACTACCTCTGATTCAGAAGAAAAACGGCTTTTCTCAACCTTTACAGTTTTTTTAGCGTTTTTAAGAACAAGATCAACATATTGAGGGCCTTCCTTACCGTTATTATCTTCTTCGGTATACCAAAACTTGAATGTATTTGGTCGTGTTGATTTATTCACCAAGGACACTACGTAGTCGTCATTCCAGCGTCGCAACTTAATAAACATTTCTTTTTTACTATTTCGTTGTACTGTAACACCTCTCTGTGTTGAAGCCGCATTTGATTGTAATTGAGCAATTTGTAAACGGAACTCTTCATTATCGCGCAATATTTGTGCCAACTGCTCACGATCAACTGGGACAGTAGCAGGTTGCTTACCTTGAGGGCTTTTTACTTCCTCAGGAGTATTATCGACAGGAAGAACACTAGGATTAACATAACCGGGAACATCTTTATCTTTTATCATATAGTTATATTTTTAATAATTAATTAGTAGGATCTTTACCGAAAAGTGCGTCTGATGTTGCAATTCCCTGTTGTGATTCTGCAAAACCAGTAGCTACAGGAGCTTTATATTGAACATCTCCTCCTGTGTTGTGGGCTAAACGAATAGAGTCTGGAACGTCTGCTCCAACCATGTTAAATGCGTCTTTAACAAAAGGACTAAGTGATTCCTCATTCATTGCAAGCTCCGAGTCCTTAATCTTTGAAAGGTTAAGCTCTAATTTCTTAGCAAATTCCTCATCTCCACGTGCATACTTGTTAATAATCCCTTTAAGGACACTTGCACGCTGATCTGCAAAGAACTTATCTTGCTGTACTTTAAGGTCTGCTGTCCCTTTCTCGTTAAATTCTTGTCTTTCCAAAAGCTCTATTTCTTTTTCGGTAAGAAGCTCCTTTTCTTCCTTTGACATCTCACGTAATTGCTTAAACTGGCGTCCCTTCTCTTTCAAATGCTCTCCAAGCTCTGCAATCTTGTCGTCTTTACTGGTTGATTGGGTAGTAAGCTCTGCATTTGTTGTTGTGAGTGAGACATTACTTGCCTCAAGCTCTGTAATTTTAGCTAATGCTTCTTCTAGTGTCATAAATGATTGTTTTTATGTTGTTTTTAATAATTCTAACGTGCCTGAAACCAATCTTCTTCTAACAAATCTGTCTGAGAGGCCACCCATGGGACTAATTCTCCATCTACTGGAGAGACATAAATATACGGTTTACGCATCTTGCTGTTCCCGTCTGGTGTTTGCAACACTAGAAATTGCCCCTCACCATTCCAACCAGCTCTGGACACAAATCCTCCACCCTTAAGTACTAATAATGCCCCACCAAAGTCAAATGTTTCTAATCCCATATATATTTTTTGATTAAGTAATAATTATTAAACTACTTCGTACGATTCTTCAATCGTAATAAGCTCTTGTAACTTCTTTTCTTCTAGGTATGTACTAGAAAGATTCGATAACTCCTCTTCAAGAAGCATGAGTCCGTTTACAGTAGCTCGTTGAAAGTTTACATCAACAATATCTCCTGCTTCGAGTGTTGCTTTTCTCATAGCTTCCGTCATAAGATACTCCATCACTACTTTAAACGTAGTATCTTTTAATATTGTGTGAGCTTTAGAAAGGAACTCCAACCGTTCCGGCTTTTCCATGTTTGAAATATGTACTGCTAACCAGTTACTATTTTCATCTGGGTGTCCGGGTCGTATGCCTTTCAACCTCTCACGTACAATATCTTTTACATCCCCTGTGGCCTTGAACACTCGTTTCTCTAGCATTAAGTTCTCGTCAAGGCCTCTTTTATAATCTTTAAATACCCAACCAAGTATCTTGTATTTCATATATTGTTTAATTATCTAGCCGGCATTGGCATATTCCTTGGACTCGTATTGCTACTTGGTACTGGCATAGGCGCTACCGGCTTACCTGTTGCGTCTACTTGTCCTGCTGCCATACGTGATTGTTCTAGTTGTTCTTGTGGAATAAAGAATTTTGTAGGGTCTTCTTTGATTTTAATGGCGTATTTCTCCTTAGCATAGCTATCATTAACACTATCTGGGCCAAATAGCTCCTTTGCTTCACGAACAAACCCTACAAACTGCTCACGCTCTAGCATATCTGAGTCTTCTTGTGTTGCAATGATATTAACTATCCATCTATATTTTAAGAAATTGATAAACTTAGGAGCGTTAAAATACACCTTCTGTACTGGCTTTCCATAATAATCACCAAGTTGCTTCTCTTCTTCTTGTTGATCACGCACTGTAGGGAACTCTTTATCAGTAAAAGTAAACTCTTTAATACCAACTTTACCGTCTGGGAGTGTTGTATCTACAGAAAATGTCCTGTATACGTTTTCAATTACCTTCTGGTCTGGGTTAGAATCATTAACCTTTGAGTCTGTAGGACTAGCGTAATTCATAATGATATTACCGATACGTCCCCATACTAAAGTTCTCTCTAAATTATTGAAAGCATCAAAATTAACTCCAAGTTTTTGTAGTTGCTGTTGTTTTTCTAGTTGTAACTGTCCTAAAGTGACCTGTCCTGCTGGCCTTTCCCCACTAAATGTAGGATTGATTGACTTATTATCTATCATTTCCTTGATAAGCTGGTACATAGAAAAACTCGCAGGGCCTATTCCTGTGCTTGGAGGTAAGATAGGGAACAAGTCGCCTTCCTTCATGTTATTAGTTATCTTTCCCGGAGTATAAATATCAGGAGATAAGACTCTTTTACCTCTATATCCCATAGATGGCGCGCCTGTTTGTTCTTCACGAAGTATCATAAGACGTAAGAAAGTATCATGGACAGCTTGATCTACCTTTGTCTTAGCAGGTTGCCCCTTTGAATACGCACATCCGTTGATTCTTTCTAGTCCTGCATGCTTAATTGTAGTCAAACCATCTGGAGAAATAGCACTTAATGGGTAATCACAAGGCAACATCATAACTCCGTTAAGCATAATCTGGTAATTATTCTCAAAAGGTCGCTGTATCTTGATTACTCCTACTTGGTCTTGTTGTACTGCTGCTAATGACCATGTATTGTAAGTAAGCCCTGTGTTTGCTTGTACAATGGTGTTATCTACCTGTAATGGCACACTCTCCCATCTATCCCACTTGCCATAAATAGTCTTAGCTCTCTCACGAGACATAACTTCATGCGTAAAGATAAGCCCTTGCTGGCTATAATCATCTAACCAAAAGTCACCTAGATATACATTCTTGCTTTGGTGTAACTTAACTGCACAACGTTCTGTCTTACGTGGTACTGGCTTTTCTTCAAACTTAGCGTCTTTGATCTTCATACCCGGCTTCCAATCTCCTGTATTTGTAATATCAGGTGTACGCTGGCACTCCCAAACTTCTTCAACAAAGACATCTCCCTGTGAGATAAGCTCACGATACACAAGTGATCTCTTAGTCTTCCAGTCTTCAACCTCACGTGTTTTCTTTACAACATCTTCCATATTATTCCCTAGCTCTGAAATAATAAGCTCTGAACCATTATAAACTGTTATATCTGGCTGAAAATTGTACCCTAGAAGGGCTGAAAGTAGCGTAGTGTCCTTTTCTCTGGTATAACCTGTGACAATGCGCTTGTCGGCCTTATTCTTCTTAGGAGGTATGTATGACAAATCGGCCCTCTTATTGCTGTCGTAGTACTGTGAGTACGTCATATCGTCAAACTCTGGGTGTGGTGCTTCTCTATTGTCACGCGCTAGACACATCAAACGAATAAGATCACCACGGTCTTTTAGTTCTTCTGCTGTATAAATAACAGGAACTACAGTATTCTCACCCTCATTTTGTTCTAAATGGTTATTTTCCATAAAGTTTAATATGTAACAGCAACTTTGCGAGTATCTATTACCTATTAAACTTTACAGACGCAAAGTTATACCATAATCATATCATGCACAATTTATAAGTTGTCAAAGTATCTGTGTATAGCTATCTTTTTAGGTAATTCCAAACCTATCAAATATCTTATCCTGCTCCTCTATATCATTTATCTCCTCTTCTGTTTGTTTTTTCTCATAACTGGCCTCTGTTTTCATTTGCCAAGCAATAGCACAAGAAACAAGCAAGTCAAAGTGCCGTGTTGTTAGCCGTGGATCATTGCTAGTGCTATCCATTAAGTCGTCTCTTGAGTAGCTCTTAGCTTCTAATATCAAATCTTCGTCAACCAGCTCCAGTAAGCCGTCGTCCACAGCTTTTTTTAGAGCAAACATCATTTTTGGCTTAGTTGCTGCGTTTGTGTGCCACCCATACTCCTTTGCCCTCACTGTTTTACCCTCTACAAGAGTGTCTTTACCCTCCGTGGTGTAGATATTCGAGTAGTTTTGCTTAAGTATTGCTATACACGTACCTCCCATATCATTATTCTTCTCCGGAGCAACCAAACACTCGCCATATCTTTCTCCGTGTGATACGAGTTCGTGGGCAAATATGTCTGGCTTGATAGTATTATCTCGGTATGTAGCAACTACACGACATGGTATAACGTCAAAATCTATCGTTACGGAGGTTGAACTGTCTAATCCTACTCCACCTGCCACATCTGCCCCTACTGCGTACCTATGAGACGGATTATAACTTGTGTACTGCTTGTAACTTTCTCCAATCTTACGCTTAACGATACCTATTTGCATGGCGTTTAGCTTCTCACGATCAAAGATAACGTCCATACCAGCAGAAGGTAGACATAAATACTCACCTGCGAAGTCCTCTGCATCTTCTTCTATCTGTGCCACTTGTTCTGGTGTATGAAACCAGTTAGGAATACCATACTCATTTTTAATAGGAACAACAAGCACAATGTTGCGTGTATTCTTCTTCATAACCAGTTTATGCACGTTTCCACGCTCTGAAATGTAATTGCACGTGTAAATACATGAACCATCAGGAGATAATCCAGTGCGAGCTTCTTCCATATTGTCTCCAATGGCCTTAGTAAGTACAGGAGAACGTAGTGTTAGTCGTGTCTCAAAGTCGTCAAACCATATAAAATCAGGTCGTGCATGCTCTTGTAGCTGTCCACGCTGATCTGTTCCCACTGTGTCTGCCAATAACTTAACTCCATAACTTGTCGTAAAGGCGCTCATAGTCTCTTCTCTCTTGTACTGGCTCTTTTCAAAGGTAGAAGGGTACAATTTTTGCATTTTCGGAGACATAAACATGTTGTAGATGTCCGTAACTACCTGTCGTGAGTTATCTCCGTCCTTTGTCAGTACTTTAAAATATTTTCTATAATGTAAGACGTCGTTTGCTATGACAAAACATATAAACAGCTTCGTACGTGTCGTTTTTGCCCCTCCTCGGAAGACAATATCTGTAAAACTCTTAATACTGCTCCGATATGCTTGCATATTGTAGCTGTCTATCTCTGCATGAAACCACGCATCTTCTGTTTTGTAGTACTTAGGGAAGCAATATCTACCCCATAGATTGTATTTATGTATGATCTCCACGTCACTATCCTCTCCTAATCTGAAATTAAACAAACCAAGTAGCTGTGTAGGTACTTCTCTCTCTAGTATTTGTTCTATTCCATTATTTATTGTTCCCATTCTTAATATACGTAGCTAAGGCCAACTTTGTTAGTAAGCGTGTCTCTTCGTCTACAACTAAACTCACACTAAGAGGGCCTGCAAGCTCACTACGAGACGAATAGCCCTCGTCCTTACCTAATCGCTCTGCAATGAACTTAGCTGTGTCTTGCTTGATTTTAACCAATGCTGGTTCTGTTACAACAACCTCCTCATACACTGGCTCTTCCCTTGTTCCTACGTTCTCTGTCGTCATAGTCTTAACTGGCATATCTATCATTTCTTCTAGCACTTTCTCTGCTTTTCCAAACAACTGAAGTCTTCTTGTTTTTTCTCTAAACCAATCCTGTGATGTTATTCCTACTGCTGTTCTGTGACTATAACTTGCTAAAATTGCTGATCTGTAAGCATTTCCAAATGTTTTTGACTTTGGATTAATGAAAGAGTCCCAACACATTTTCTGTCTTGGGTCAAACATATACTGATTTGCCCCTAGTGGGTTAGTTGTAGCTCCCTCACGCCTATCTGTGAGCGCTCTCTCTCCTCTCTTCTTAATTACCTTTTTAGTTTGTTTTACTATATCTACTGAATCTTTCTTTTTTTTAGTCATATTAGGTTCTATCTGTAGGTAATTTCCATACGGAATTGATAAAAGCACGAGTAGACGTTCCGAAGAACCCTGTCCCTTTTCGTAATCCTAGAGGAGAAAGTATCCGTGAAGCGTACTTCTCTTGAAACTTCTTTACTCCTGCTTGTGTCATACCACCATAGAACTGTGTAGGAGTCTTTAGCGTAAGACATCCTTCACTTACTAGTATCTTTTGAAGAGCTACTACATCTGGCCCTCTCGATCCATTTTCTAGGTTACGTGTGAAGGTATACCGTAGATCTTCTTTTGGAGCAGGTTTGTAGTCGAGATTCTTCTTGTCTATAGCGAATCCTGCGCCGTGACACCTAACCATAAAGAACTCTTCTGTTATATAACGGATATTACCTTTGACTCCTGCTCCTGTTCCCTGACCGGCTGAGTCTAGTATAATCAAGTTCTTTACTCCATCTATAAGACAAAAGTTAACGGCCGCGGCTTGATGTCTTGCGGAGTCTGATGATCTAACAGATAAGTCTTTATTAAGAATAACTGGGGTTGCTCTCCACCATTCATTATGTGAGTGGTTATCAAAGTACCAGAAAAGACATACGGGTGTTCCTTCACTGATTGTTCTAGCTACGTCGTCTATAGTCCACTTTTGCCATGTGAAGCTCGCTTCCGAAGCAAAACTGTTACGAGCTTGTATCATGTCTACTGTGACATCATACGGTCGATTGATAACATGCTCAAGAAGATCAGTAGAGGGCAGTTGTGACTCAAGACAAGCTCCTTCTCTCATAAGTTTGAAAAGGTCCGGCATACTCATCCCTTCGTATGGACGATTAGCTCTTCTGCAATAGATGTCTCTCCTAGAAAAGACTACCTTCCTTCCTGACTCTTTTAGTTCGGCCGTCTCTAGTGCTATTCCTGCGTATTCTGAAACACAACGAGAAGTACCCCCTTGATTGATACTTTCTACCTTTATCTCGCTTTCTATCTGTTGAAAAGATTTTGTGACCCACAACACAGGAGTTGGAGCGAAAGCTTCCTCTGGATTCCAGTCTTTTGCCTTCTGCTCATCTGTTCGTTCGTCTATTCCTGCTCCTGTCTTAAAAAATGGTATATCGTTATTCATGTTATAATTTTTATTTAATCCTATATTGATAATCGCTTTAATGACGCCAACCGCGTATTACTTGTAGTGTACAACATAAAAGATTTGTGTTGTACACAGTTATATTTTACATGTGGATAGTAAACTGTATGTAGATAGGTACATTACAGTTTGAGTATTTGTGTGTTTCTCCCTATCGGGAGACTATGTGCGCTATCCTAGGTGCGCATGTACTCTGGTAAGGATACATAAGTACTCAAATTGTAGTGTGTCTATAACTGTTCTTTTCCAAATACGTGGTATCAAGAGGGAGTACACAGGCTTCACACCACGACCAGTTTTTTTACCAAAAGGAGTTTGTTATGTATAGGCCAACAGATAGACATCACAGGCTCCCTCGGAGTCGTGGTGGGGACAATTCCAAGAGCAACCTTGTTACCGTCAACCAAAGGCAACACAGGGCTTACCACACGCTGTTTAAAAACATGATACCTTCTGAGGTAGCCAAGTTTTTAACAGCGACGTGGATCGATAGCAAGATGTACCTTGTCGCCATTCCTAGAAAGAAATCTCGTACTTCCGTCAAGCGAGTCGGTCACAAGAAAGTCGTTACCATCGTTTTTGAAATCGAGGTGTGAAATGCTGTATATCAAAAGATGTCTTGATCCTAACATGTGGTATGCGCACAAGGTGGGGCAATATGTCCCCTTTGTGCGTGAACACCCAGAATGCTACATGTCTTATGAAGATACAGGGTATCTCAACATTGTCATGAAATGCGACGCAGATATTTGTCTTGAAAAGGATCCGCCTCATGAAGAATAGACTACCTAACCCAGTCATGTACGCTTCGAAAAGAAACAGAAAGGAAGACGATGAAATCAAACTTGACTTCTCGCCTTGCATTAACTGTGGAGCAGGTATCTACATGGGCTACTATGGTCGTTATGGCAATGGTGGCACATGCTCGAAAAGCTGTGAAGCAAAGCAAGCCCAAAAACCACTCGACTTTGGAGAACCACATGCTTCTCTACCTAAAAAATGCGATATACCGTAGCGGTAACACCTCGTTTGACTTCTTCCGTACCGCCTACCTTTGGAAGTACGGCAAAGTAAGCAACAGTGATACTGACGTTGTGCAGTACACACTTCATGCAATCATACCTCGGTATGTTAGAGACTATATCAACTTTTTACAGGAGAAAGAAAATGCGAAATTGTGAAGGATGCAAGCAGTCCATGAACCCAGTAGAGCCACGTGAAGTACATGCTGATGGTACTGTGTGGCACGTCTACTGTAGCTGGAAAGCTGAACTCGACAAGCGAAACAAAGAAGCGGAAGCCCTTGGTGAAATCAACCCTTTATCTTATGGAGATGAATCATGAAACAAGCAATCGTTCTTCTGGTATTTTTGGTGGTGGCGATGTTCTCGTGTTCGGCACAAGCCCAGTACATCGACCTCTCCAAAGGGGGTAAGATAATCGACAACGGTGTGTGCTGGCATGGCGACAAGCCTCAACCATGTGTCACAGTCGCCTTCAACGGAAAAGCGTACAACGTCATCCTCGACAAAGACGGCGAAGTTGCAATCTACGAGTTGAGCGAAGACAAGACCAGTGCAGTACTGCTCTGGTCAAGGAAAGGATGGATATAATGCACCTTGAAGTACCAGTAAACAACGGCAACATCCGAATGTGGGAGTTAAAACTCTGCTTAGTATGTTGCCGTATGATGGACCTCTCAGAAGGTAACTGGAAGAAAGTCTGGGTTACCGAACAAAAACACTTTATATACAGACATAAAAAGTGTCCAGCAATAAAACCGCATGTTGAAATCTTTAGACACATGCTAAAATAGCCCCTAACAAGGCTATTTATTTTGCTATACTGTTATAACGGTTGGCATTACTATGAATCAACAACTATATAGCCGTTTTGCTAGGCTTAGGAGGTTTTTAAAGAATTTATTTATTACGATTACTGAAGATAGGGCTTAATATTAAAAATACCCAACGGGCAATGCGTGGGTATTTTTATTGTAGAAAGATTTTATTATGATAAGCCACATTTTTGTCCTCCGATTAAGACTATTTTTTGTAAGTGATCCACTTGGATCATCTGCAAGGTGCAAATTGCCTATCTCTAGTAAATCACATTTCACAAGCGAAGTGTTGTGCATAACTTTACATTTAGGTTAGGTTACATGTCATTCTCTTTAAGGGAGGAGAGGAGGGAATTTTTATAAATCCCAATAACTTTTTCAAACTTTTCTTTTGATTTTAATCCATTGTTAGATAAACGTAATTCTTCAATTTCATCGGTATAATTCTTCTCTATCAACAACAGAACCCTCGCCCTATCTTCTGCTAGGGCTTCTTGGATAGCTCTGGATATTACCTGCCAATCATATTCGGGGAGAGTAACCATCATTTCTCTTTCTAGTCTTTCTCTTATTTCTATGTTCATATCTCTATTTTTATATTAGGGTTATTAAGTACTCCTTTTGGCTCAAGCATACTTCTTGCTAGCTGTCGTTTGTATTCTTCGTTGTTCTTAGGGCTTAGTTCGTTTTGGAAGGTGAACTGTACCCATATGGATTCTTTTTCGTTTTCTAGCATGGTGATTTATTGTTAATCATACACCTCACACACACAACTGCAGGTGACTCTATATTTTTCATAGTGTTACAGACTTTGCAAAGTTTAAGTGTTTCCATAGTAATTAATTAAGTAAACCCCAATAAATTCTTTTTTAACTTCGTTCACCTCCTCAATAAAGCCAGCGTGTTCTAGGAGTGCGAGAGTGACAATGTAGATTTCAACTTTCTTATCAGCTTGAATGAATACATTTCCTCCATAATCTTGCTCTGCCTCCCTCACTTCTCCCACCTCCCACTCCACGTTTTTGATTGGTTTTAATAGTTTGTATTTGGTCATGTGTTTAATTTATTTCGTTTGCGAAGTGTTCCTCCATGTAATTTTTATCATCTATTCCCATTTTACAACCACAAGGACATGAGTGAACTGGACATTTTCTAGGTTCACCACAGTTACATTTATATATCCCTTTGCTTGTTCTTATTTCCATTACATTTTTCATACCCTTACCGCCCCCAACATCTTATCTGTTAATAGTTTGTATTTGGTCATGTTAGTTGTCTTTAGCTTCCTGTAGTAATTTTTGTAATCGTTCTTCTGTTATATCTGGCTTGCTGGTCATTACTGACACTACTGCGTGCCACATTCCTGCACCAGACCATTCGTCTCCATATACAGAATTATCAACAAGATATTGAATTGCTTTTTCTTTGGTCATATAAGTAGTCTCTCCATAATATCTTTAATAACATTCACCGTAACTGCATTACCACATTGCTTGTAGCGTTGTGTGTCGCTCACTCCTTTACCACCAAATACGTTGGTCTTTGTCCATTTGTCGGGAAACCCCTGTAAACGTTCGCACTCGGTCGGAGTTAAACGTCTGATCTGTGAGTTCTGTAGTGTGTGTTGTTGCATTCCGGTGTCTACCGTCTGAGCGATACCATGTCCCACCCTCCCCCTTCGTGTCTTACTGTTGGGTACTGATAGATTAATGCTGTCGCCTTCGTGAGCTACTGCGTAGCCCTGCTTGGTGGCTTCTGCTATTTCTATAAACGGTTGTCTATTCCCTCCCTGCATAGTGTTGAGTGTCGGACTTACCCCGTCTGTTCCGTACACCCTGTCGTTTGAATGGGTTGGTTGGTTGAGTTGGATTATCTGACTTCCTTTTGAAGCACCTCCAAGTTGTGAACGTAAAGTTGGGGCTAGACCACTGTCGTCATACACACGGTAACCTTCTCTAGCATTTCTTGATAAGTTTTTCCCATCTTTCGCCCAGTCAGCATCGCCTACTTGTCCAACGTATTTGAGTTGGCGAGTATCTTCGCTGTCTGTTCCGATGAAAGGAAATACTTCGGGTCTACGTGTTCCTCTAAGATGTCGCTTAGCGAAACAGTATTGCCCATACCTTGTGGAAAGTTGAACGCCATCATTTTTATTTTTGGATTGCATAGTAGTCTTTGTTTTAATTTATCTATTGTTTTCATAAAGGTGTTTGGTCTTATTATTCTTATGTTGATTGTGGTGTGGGGAATATTTGCTTGTGTGTTCTGCTTTTGGTAAACATTCTAAATTGTCAACAAAGTTGTTTGTTTTGTCTTCATCTAAGTGGTGAATATCCCAACCTTGAGGGATTTCGCCTCTCTCTGTTTCCCAAACATATCGGTGCATCAAATGCGTTCCTTTCCTGTCGGTGCATCTGTAATACCCATTGTGATTGATTGTAAATTTCCTGCCATTATAAAGTACAAATGGTAGCAACTTTTTTTTACGCATCTTTAAATTCCTTCTTTTAAAACAATCATAAACAGATTGTCTGGTAACACCCATCACTTTCCCAACGTCAGCCAGTGAATAACCTTGCTCATATAATTCTGTCTCTTATACACATCTCCGAGCCCACGAGACTAAGGCGAAACTCGTATGCCGTCTTCTGCTTGAAAAAAAA
>ENA-ORBV01004556-ORBV01004556.1-microbial-mat-metagenome-genome-assembly--contig:-NODE-4556-length-26432-cov-5.796965_pt1 | contig 26432 bp, 26 predicted proteins | sample MGYA00237777_ERZ505514 | MGnify/ENA primary metagenome ERZ505514 (study PRJEB26160, sample SAMN06269048) | microbial mat metagenome | isolation source: Oligotrophic lake microbial mat | place...
GGCCAGCGGATGGTGATCGGCAACTTCCACGGCTTCAACGCCTACGACATCGAAAGCGCAAAGAGCCCGCGGCTGCTCGCCTCGGTGGTGTGCCCCGGTGGCCAGGGCGATGTCTCGATCTACGGCAACCTGCTGTTCATGTCGGTCGAGCAAACCCGCGGCCGCGTCGACTGCGGCGTGCAAGGTGTCGTGGAGCCGATCAGCAAAGAACGCTTCCGGGGCGTGCGCATCTTCGACATCAGCGACATCACCAAGCCCAAGCAGGTGGCGGCGGTGCAGACCTGCCGCGGTTCGCACACGCACACGCTGGTGCCGAAAGACCAGCAGACGCTGTATGTCTACGGCTCGGGCACCGGCGGCGTGCGCTCGGGCGAAGAACTGCAGGATTGCTCGGGCGGCGACCCCAAAGAGAACGCGAACACCGCGCTCTTCAGCATCGACGTGATCGAAGTGCCGCTCGGCGCGCCGGAGAAGGCGCGCGTCGTCAACCGCCCGCGCATTTTTGCGGATGAGAAGACCGGCGCGATCGCCGGCCTGAATCCGGGCGGCGACAGCGGCCCCGGCACGCAGCGCAGTTCCACCACCAACCAGTGCCACGACATCACGGTGTTTCCGGAAGTCGGCCTCGCCGCTGGCGCCTGCTCGGGCAACGGCATCCTGATGGACATTTCAGATCCGGCCAACCCGAAGCGCCTCGACGTCGCGTCGGACAAGAACTTCGCCTACTGGCACTCAGCCACGTTCAACAACGACGGCACGAAGATCATCTTCACCGATGAATGGGGCGGCGGCACGCGGCCGCGTTGCCGCGCCACTGACCTGCCCAACTGGGGCGCCAACGCCATCTTCGAGATCGTCGACAAGAAGATGAAGTTCGGCGGCTACTACAAGATGCCGGCGGCGCAGACCGAGACCGAGAACTGCGTCGCGCACAACGGCTCGCTGATCCCGGTACCCGGCCGCGACATCATGGTGCAGGGCTGGTACCAGGGTGGCGTCTCGGTGTTCGACTTTACCGATGCCGCCAACCCGGTGGAGATTGCCTACTTCGATCGCGGCCCGCTCGACGCCAAGAACCTGATCGTCGGCGGCTACTGGTCGACCTACTGGTACAACGGCAATCTCTACGGCTCGGAGATTTCGCGCGGCATGGACATCTTCAAGCTGCTGCCGACGGCGAACCTGTCGCAGAACGAAATCGACGCCGCCATCCAGTGGCGCGCGACCGAGTTCAACGCGCAGAACCAGCCATTGGTGAAGTTTGAACCCACCTCGGCGGTGGCGCGCGCGTATCTCGATCAGCTGAACCGCTCGAAGGGCATCTCACCGGCTCGCGCCAAGGCCGTGACCGATGGCCTGTCGAAGGTCGACGAGCTGCGCACCGGCAAAGAACGCAATGCCGCTGCGGCGATCGAGAGCCTCGAGGCCGTTGCCGCGCAGTTGGCGACTGACGCCAAGGCCGCGCAGGGACGCGACGCCATCCGTTTGCAAGCATTGTCCGACACGTTGAAGGGCCGCACGGCGCGGCTTCGTTAAGGAGATGGGTATGAAATCGACACCAGGAGGGCGGCACTTCAGTGCCGCCATGCTTTTCGTCATCGTTGCGGCCATCGCGGCCGGACAGGCACAACAGCCGGCGGCACCGGCGCAGCCGCCCACCACCCCGGCACCGCCGGCAGCGCCGGGACCGCCGCGCCAGCAGCCAGACCCCGAACCGCCCGCAGACCTGCCGCGGCCGTCGACCACCGATCCGCGTGCCAACCTCAAGGCGGGAGGCCCTGGCGTGAAGGCGGCCGAGGCGGCCTGGAACATGGAGCTGGTGTCGAACCTGCCGAAGCCTGAGGGCTTCTTTGATCCGGCCCTGCCGCTGGGCACGCGTCCGCCTGAGCCGCCGCCGGTAGCGGCCGGAGCGCCTCGCACGCCGCCGAATCCGAACCAGCTCGCTTACACCAACTCGGACCTGGCGTTCAGCGGCAACAACGTGATCGTGGGTAGCTACCACGGCTTCAACACCTACAACATCGAACGCGCCAACAAGCCGCAGCTGATCGCGTCGGTGGTCTGCCCCGGCGGGCAGGGCGACGTCTCGACGTGGGGCAACCTGCTGTTCATGTCGGTGGAACAGACGCGCGGCCGTCTCGACTGCGGCCTGCAAGGGGTGGTGCCGCCGGTCAGCAACGAGCGCTTCCGCGGCGTGCGCATCTTCGACATTACCGACTTGAAGAATCCGAAGCAGGTCGCGGCAGTGCAGACGTGCCGCGGCTCGCATACGCACACACTTGTGCCCGACCCGGCCGACAAGAGCCGCATCTACCTGTACGCCTCCGGCACCGGTGGCGTTCGAGCCGGCGAAGAACTGGCGGGCTGTTCCGGCAAGGACGCGAAGGAGGATCCGAACACCTCGCTCTTCAGCATCGACGTGATCGAAGTGCCGATCGCCACGCCGGAAAAGGCGCGCATCGTCAACCAGCCGCGCCTGTTCGCCAGCGATACCAACATCGCCGGCCTGTGGATGGGCGGCGATCACGGCCCCAACACCCAGCGCACCAGCACCACGAACCAGTGCCACGACATCACGGTCTACTCGGAGATGGGCTTGGCCGCCGGCGCCTGTTCGGGCAACGGCATCCTCATGGACATCAAGGATCCCAAGAACCCGAAGCGCCTCGACTTCGTGAGCGACAAGGGCTTTGCCTACTGGCACTCGGCGACGTTCAACAACGATGGCACCAAGGTTCTGTTCACCGACGAGTGGGGCGGCGGCGGCCGGCCGCGCTGCCGCGCGGTCGATCCCCTGACCTGGGGCGCCGATGCCATCTACGACATCGTCGACGGCAAGCTGATTCACAAGGGCTACTACAAGATGCCGGCGGCGCAGACCGAACAGGAAAACTGCGTGGCCCACAACGGCTCGCTGATTCCGGTCCCCGGCCGCGACATCATGGTGCAGGCGTGGTACCAGGGCGGCCTGTCGGTGTTTGACTTCACCGATTCAGCCAACGCGAAAGAGATCGCCTACTTCGATCGGGGCCCGATCAACGGCGAGGCGATGCTGTCGGGCGGCTACTGGTCGACTTACTGGTACAACGGCAACCTCTATGGCTCGGAGATGGCCCGCGGCATCGACGTGTTCAAGCTGAAGCCCAGCGAGCACCTGTCGCAGAACGAGATCGATGCGGCGCTGCAGTTCCGACTGCAGGAGTTCAACTCGCAGAACCAGCCCAAGGTGGTGTGGCCGGCTTCGTCGGCGGTGGCCAAGGCCTACGTCGATCAGCTGAACCGCACCAAGGGCATCTCGGCGGCCCGCGCGGGCGCCGTGCTCAGCGGCCTGTCGAAGGTCGATGGCCTGCGCACCGGCAAGGAACGTAACGCGGCCGAAGCGCTGACCACGCTCGACGCGGTGGCGGCCCAGGTCGAAGGCGACGCCAAAACGGCCACTGGCCGCGACGCCGTGCGCTTGAAGGCCCTGGCCGAAACCCTCAAGGGCCGCGCGCAGGCTCTCCGGTAAACACCGCCATCACTGGTGGAGGCAACCCTTCAGGGTTGCCTGAGGAACGAAGGCCGCCCCTTTAAAGGGCGGCCTTTTTCTTTGTTTTGCGAGTGCGGTCAGGTTCTTGCAGAGGCCAACGGCATGATCACCGACACTTGCGACCCCAAGACCACTCTCCTCGCCGGTGCTTCAGCAAGCGCGGCGACCACCCTTACCGTCGCGCTGGCCGGCATCGTCGAGCAAGGGTCGGCCTGGCCAGCCCTGAACTCCATCAGCAAGATGGTGCACGGCAACCACGCCCCGTGGCGCGAAGAGGCGTCGTGGAAGTACACCGGCACCGGCGCGCTGCTCAACACGGCGGCGGTGTTCTCGTGGGCGGCGGTCTACGCCGTGCTGCGCGGACCGCGCACGCGAACTGACTTCGCGAAGGCCGTGACGGCCGGCGTCGCCACGTCGGCGCTGGCCTACGTCATTGACTACCATGTCGTCCCCGAGCGACTGACGCCGGGATTCGAGAAGCGTCTGCCGGCGCGTTCGCTCGGCTTCATCTACGCCGCGCTGGCGCTCGGACTGGCGGCGAGCGAATTGGCCGCGCCGGCTCCTGCCAGGGAGCACGAGGCCGCTGCGCCGCGGGGATTGAATCGTCCGCCTGGCCGGCTCGACGACTTCCGCCGCACGATGGGCGTCCGCGAGATGCGCTAACGGCGATCGTGCGGCGCGGCAAGAGTACGATTCAAGACGACGGCGAGCCTGACTCCGGCCAGCGCCAGGCGCTCTTCGATCACCGGGATCTGCTTCCGGTAGTAGTCCTCGTCAATGTTGGTGTCGTTCCTGACCAGCGCCGCCTTGCCGAGCGCCCACGACTGCTCGGCCCAGTCCTTCGGTGTACCGACCGACTGCGAGAACCAGCCCTTCTGCGCGATCAATTTCTCCAGCACCGGCACGTAGGCCTTGTCCGACAGGTTGCGATGCGTGATCAATCGGCTATCCCACACCGAGTGCAGGTTGCACGGCAGGGGCGGTCGCGAAGGATCGTTGCCGCAGTTGCTGACACCGAACACGCGCACCGTGACGTCGTTGCCGCCACGGCCGACACCGAGCGCGTGAAACGGCTGGTGTAAATCGCCAATAAAGTGGACGAGGTACTTGAGCGCGGTGGCCCGATCGGCGCGATCCAGTTCGCGATCGGCAACGCGCCGCTCCATGTAAGTGATGCGATCGACGATGCAATCGCGCCACTGGTCAGCACGGGCACCGGCCGCCACGCCCGGCTGACGTGCACAGTCGCGGTCACGGTCGTAGCCAGTCGCATTGGGCGGGATGTTCAGGTAGTGCCATGGCGCCGTCTGCTGCAGATCGGTCACCTGCTGATCGGCCCAACTCCCGACGTCGGCGAGACTCTGGCCATCGAGCAGCCAGCCGACGTTCTGCGTCGCCACGCGAGACAGATGGTTGGCGGCAATCAGTCCCACCAGCCGATGTCCCTGTCCGCCCCATGCCTGTAGCGATGACCACGTGGAGACAGCGAGCAGCACGGCACACACCGCGACGATGGGCGTTCGCATGATGCGATCGATTATACGGGCGGCATTCGTGAAAAAAGTATGACGCCGCGCCGTTTGTCCGGCGGACCAGCAGTCGTGGCATCTGCCTTGCTTCGTGAGGGGTCGCCTGCTGTTCGGAGGAAACGTTTTGTCCCCTAAAAGACTCATTCAAACCTGCACTATCGCCGCGGTCGTCCTGGTCATGCTCCCCACGAGTGCGCTCGCCCAACGTGGACGTGGCGGGCGTGGCGGCGGTGGTGGCGGTGGCGGCCGCACCGTGGTGGTCACGCCGTACTACAACCCGTTCTACGCCAACTACTACAACCCGTTCTTCTGGGATTTCTACGGGTGGGGCCATCCCAATCAGTATCCGCCGTCGTTTTATCGCAATGGCTTCGTCGGTGACAGCGCCGCGCGCATTCAGGTGACGCCGAGGCAAACCGAAGTCTACGTCGACGGCTATCGCGCCGGCATCGTCGACGACTTCGACGGCTTCGCACAGCGGCTGCGCGTCGCGCCGGGCGAGCACGTCATCGAGTTGTATCTCGATGGCCATCGCGCCATCACCGAGAACATCATGTTCCAGCCGGGCGAGACGTATCGTCTGCGGCACGACATGGTCGCGCTCAACCCAGGTGAAGCGGCGCCGCCACGTCCGCTGCCCCGCACCATGGCACCGGCGTCGCCCTCCGTGATCTACGACGCCTTCGGCCGGCCCTCGCCCACTCCGTCTCCCGCGCCGGTCACCCAGGGCGCCGGCGTCCTCGCCATCCGCGTCCAGCCGGCCGATGCGACGGTGATCGTCGACGGTGAGCAGTGGCAAGGCTCGGGCGCCGAGCGGCTCGAACTGCAAGTGACCGCCGGTGCGCATCGCATTGAGATCCGCAAGGACGGGTATCAGCCGTTCTCGACCACGGTGCAAACCACCGCCGGTCAGACGACGCCCGTGAATGTCAGCCTGACGAAGGGGAACGAATGATGCGACGACTGACGATGATGATGGTGGCGATCGCGGCGCTGATGGCCTCGAGCGCGAGGGCGCAGACGCAGACACCGGCGCCGGCGGCAGCGCCGGATCCCACCGCGCCAGCCAGGTTGCTTGTGGAGAAGATTGAGAACGGCTGGCTGGTCGCGCCTGATGTGCGCGGCGCTGATTTCGACGGCCGGTCCGGCACGCTGGCCGGTGGCTATGTCGGCCGGGTCACGGATCGCACGTTCGTGTTCGGCGCCGGCGGCTACTGGCTGACCAATCGAGAAGACGACTTCAAGGTGGCGTACGGCGGCGCGGTGGTGGAGTGGCTGGCGCGCAGCGATCGCAAGGTGGGCGCACCCTCGACTCCAACGTGCGGGTCGCGGTGCGAGACGACTTCACGGTGATCGAGCCGCAAGTCAACCTGCTTTGGAACCTGACCCGGCGTCACCGCGTCAGCTTTGGCGTCGGCTATCGCGCCGTCGGCTCGGCGCCGTTGCTGGGCGATCAGCTCAAGGGCGTCAGCGGGAGCATCGCCCTGCAGATCGGCGGACACGAACGAACCCTGGCGGGATCGCTTGGCTTCACGGCAGAGCCGGGCGGTCCCGCACTTGTGGCGCACATCTTGCAATCTCCTTTCAATAACGAAACGTCTTTATCAAAAGGGGATCTCTGTGAAACATCTAATGCGCGCAGCTTTGGTACTCGTAATTCTCGGCGGCCTGGCCAAGCCGGCCTCGGCCGATTGGCTGCTGACGCCCTACGTTGGTGTGGTCTTCGGTGGCTCGGCCAACAATCTCGACATCAACGATCTCTCCGATGAGTTCGAGCAGCGAATCAGCTTTGGTGCGGGCCTGACGTGGATGGGTGCCGGTAAACTCGGCTTTGAAGTCGACTACCACCTTGCGCCGAACTTCTACCAGATCACTGACGGCGGTCAGGACATCGACCTGCTCGAACTCGACTCAAGCGTGCAGACGTTGATGGCGAACGTGGTTCTCGGTGCGCCGATTGGCGGCACCAGCGGTCCCGGTGTTCGTCCCTACGCCGTCGGTGGCATTGGCCTGATGCGCTCGAGCCTGAGCGGCGCTGACGACCTGTTCGACAATCTGAGCGAGAACGAACTGGGCTTCAATGTCGGCGGTGGTCTCCACGCGTTCTTCAGTGACAACCTCGGCATGCGCGCCGACGTGCGCTACTTCCGTGGCCTGCAGAAGGGCGACGACGGCGGTAACGACCTCGACCTGGAAGACTTCGACTTCTGGCGCGGCACGCTCGGTGTGACCTTCCGTTTCGGTCAGTAGCTGATCGAAGCGTTGCCAGTAGAGGGCCGTCCCAGAGCCAAATGTGCTCCGGGGCGGCTTACTCTTTTCCTCGTCACGCAAACTGCGTCAGCGCCAAAGCATTAGAAGTGACGCGGGATCGTTCTCGATCGCCGACGCGTCGCGAAAATCACCGTCTGGCCAGTAGCCGCCGCAGCGGACGGCAATCACTGTCACGCCAGCCCTGAGTCCGGCTTCCACGTCATACGGTGTATCGCCGACGAAGATCGCGGCGTCCGGCGTTGTCTTGGCCCGCGCCAGTGCCGCCTGCACCACGTCCGGATCCGGCTTCGAGTCCTCCACATCGTCGCTCGACGTCCGCTTGGGGATGAGGTCATCGACGCCTGCGCGTTTCAATAAACCGTCGACCTCGTCCTCGCCTGCGGAAGTGGCAATCACGATTTCCAAGCCACGCTCACGAAGGAACTCCACGAGCGGTCGTGCGCCCGCGGTCGGCTGCAGGCCAGGCAACAGGGTGTCGAAGATCGCCTTCTTGCGTTTTGACAACGCCTGGCCGCGGTCCGACTTTTCTTCAATGTGAGCGACGATCGGCAGCAGCTTGTCGCCACCCATGCCGACGAGTGGACGGATGGTGGCTTCGGCGGTGACCATGCCGTCCTCGGTCAACGCCTGCGCCCACGCCTTGGCGTGCGCCGCATTGCTATCGAGTAAGGTGCCGTCGATATCCAGCAGGACTGTTGTGACGTGTGGTGGCAGTGGCATGATGAGCCGTACGGCTGCAAGTGATATTCCATACCGATCGGGCATCCTCCTTGCTTCATGTTTGGTGGAGGCGACATGACATCCGACAGAAAGCAGAACGATCGGCCGACGCACACCGCCGAAGCTGAGCCCACCCACGACGGTAAACAGCCCGAACGTGACAACACGGTCGCAGGGGCCGGTGACAACCGTCAGGCTGGCGACCTTGACGGCAACCGCAGCGCCGGCGACGCGAAATCTCCCGGCGCCAAGTCGCCGGAAGTCGAATCGCAAGCAGGGGATCACGCGTGACCAGGACAGGGATGGCATGGCTGTTCGTGTCGGTGGCGGCCGGTCTGGCAGTGGCGATGATCGTGCCGTCGCGACGGCGGCGACGCATCGACCGAGAGGCAGAGTGCGCGCGGGTCGATGAGGCGTCAGACGAGTCGTTCCCGGCGAGTGACCCGCCGGCGCACTCATCTCCCTCGGCACGTGTTCTCTGACACGCAGGTTCGCCCTTCGTGGCGTGCCTGCAAGTGCCAGAGGGTTGACGGGGATCAGACTCGGCCGTTGCCGATGGCGTGGTCGAATGGTATAGTCAGGGTTTGCCTGCCTACGCGGCTTGCGACATGCAAGCGGTGGGTAGCAAAGCCAGTCGCACAGCCCTGATGTGCGACCCACCCCAAGTGGGCCCGTAGCTCAACTGGCAGAGCAGCAGACTCTTAATCTGTTGGTTCTCGGTTCGATTCCGAGCGGGCTCACCATTAAACCTCAACAAAAGTTCGAAAAATTCAAAGCGGTCGCAAGTGTTCGTATGTTTTGACGCCCACCTTGACGCCCACCCAGCTGAAATCCTCTGATTTTCAGCTCTCAGTTCGTCTCGACCTTAGAGACACTAAGGCGGTCGCAGTGTAGTGTCCAAGAATTAGCTGGCCAACGTTTCCTTCGTCCGTCTGCTGCGCGGAGACGTGCAACCGGGTTGGATCTGCTCCTCCGCGCGACCCCGCGAAGTACCTGACCCCGCGGCGAGCGGCGGGTAGGCACGCGCGATCTCCTCCATCGCGGCGATCAACGCAGCGCCGAGGTTGCCGTCCTTGGGCGTCCTGAGGATCTCGTCAAAGCGAGCCGATGGCGCGAGCATCAGTGCTCGCCGTCGCGCGAAGTCAGCGGCCACGGGGGGCCGCTTGGCCATCCGCCCGGCCTTCCTGTCGGCGCCGATGGCCTCCAGCGCCGCGTAATAGCGGTTGGTGGCCTGCCGCAGGAACAGCAGGCCCATGATGGGCATGAAGTACTCGTTGGACGCGAGGTTGGAATTCGCTCGGAGGTTGTCCGCGATCTTCCAGAGTTCGGCCTCGAATTCCTCGAGTCCCTTCAGATGGTCAGCAGTCATGGTCACAGTTGTGGTTCGAAGTCGGGGTGTCGGTACGAGTTGAAGTCTTCCTCAAAACGGCCGACGACCGTGAGGATTTCTGCGAACTCCGGCGTCTCGCCGAAGAACATGGAGTCGCGCATGGCGTCGTAGTCGCGTCGCCAGAGGGCGCGGCGGTCTTCGGTCGGGAGAAGCCGAAGTGAGCCTGGCTTGAAGGACGTCTGCGCGTCACGGCTTCGGCGGAAGAAAACCGCGCGGTGCGCTGCTACCCGATCGAATAACTCTCTGTCTCGGGCGGCAGGCCCGGCAACGCCTCGCGTGATGAGGCACCACAGGTCGTAGTAGTGTCTGGCAAGGCGGGCCTTAGGCGTGGCGGAGCCCTCGCGATACGTCTCCTCGTGGAGCAGTGCCACTTTCTCCCAGAAGGTTCGCTCAGGTGCGACGGCGTGCACGGTGAACCGGGAGTCGGGCACCTCCTCGGGGAAGACCTCGGCGAGGTACGGGGCGATCTCCGGCGTGGCAGATGGCTCGGTGTCGGAGCGAGCGCCAAGCTCGATCTTCACGACTGGCCGGACGTACGCCGCAGCTCCCATCGCTGGCGGGTAGTGGAACAGCAGCGTCTGGGCGTCAGGATCGTCGGGGTCGGGTTCGAGCGTCCAGCGGTCCGTCGAGGGCAGCAGCTGCCGGATCTCCTGTTCAAGCGCCGGACCGAGCACGTCGCGAATGTGGTACTGCGCCGCGAGCATCAGCGCTTCGAGACGTTTCTCACGCTGCTTGTTGCTGGCAGCATCCTCGGGTGCGTCGGCGCCGCCGAAGCCCAGGAACTCGCGGCTGATGACGATGTCGATGTCTTCAGAGAAGCGGTCGATCAGCTTCCAGCCCTTGGAGAGTGACGTGCCGCCTTTGAAGGTCAGGTGCGGGCCAGACGAGGGCAGACGAAACAGGGCTCGAAGTATCCAGCACACCCAGATGTCCTTCTCCACGCTGCCGGCGCTGAGTCCGAGCCGGCGGGCGGCCTCTTCGTAGATAAGGCGCTGGCGTTCGACGGGCTGCGTGAGGAAGACGTCCATCACTTCACCGAAGGGGTCGCAACCCTGCGCATGACGTCGCCGACCCACGTGGGCGCGTAGCGGAGGTCCTGCTGAAGTTGGCGCTTGTCGGCGTCGGACAGCCGGCGGCGGAGTGTCGCCACCACCCGGTCATCGACGTGGTCCCGGCCGAGCCAGCGGAGCGCCTGAATGACGGTGCCGCTGATGCGGCCGGCGGTTGCCATCTGGCGCGGCGTGGTGTGCTTCAGGATGATCTCCTGTCGGCCAAGCTGTACCCGACGTGACCGGCCGTCGGTCAGGAACGTAAGCCGCACGGGCACTTGGTCCGACAAGCCCAGCAGGTTGGCGGCGTGCGCCCCACTCGCCTGGAGTCGTGCGCCGTCACGCCCGGCCAGAGCCGATGCGACATCATCCGGGGAGGGTAAGAGGTCGCCGAGGCGATCGTCACGTCGTGGCAGGTCGTAGACTCCACGGGCGAGCTTGCGGATCGCGCCGACGCGGGCGTTCCGGCTCAGGGCCAGATCGACGGCGTTGCGCGGGCCCAGGTCGACGAAATCTGCGGGCGTGAAGACAGTCCCCGGCCTGTGCTGGCGAATCCTCGCCAGCACCAGAGAGTCCACGGAGGCGGCCTGTTTGCCCATCGGTCGACAGAAATATTCGTCGTATTTCTGTCAAAAGTCCAGCTCAACAGTCCTCACAGGCTCCAAGCCGACTGCTGCGGACGAGCAGGTGGCCGCCTCGGATGGTTATGATCAGTCCGATGAGGCGCCCAGTTCAGCACGAAACCGATGCCGCCGGTCAAAGACTGCTGCGTTGCGGCCTTCGAGGGTTTCGGCTGGGTCGTGAACGCCATTGAGAACGATTACGGTGCTGACTACGAGGTCGAGATCTTCGAGGGTGGCGTATCCACCGGCGCCACCTTCAAGGTTCAACTGAAGAGCTCGGCGTCCACGCAGTACTCGTCTGATGGAACGGTCGTCTCGCAGCCAATCAGAGTGGCGAACGCACGGTACTTGACCCACGAGCTCAGGATCCCGACTGTCGTCGTCCATTGCGATGTCGCCAGGAACTGCGTGTACTGGCTGATGCCCCAGTTGGACGCTTCGCTGGCGGGCCGCCTGGACTCGCTGAAGGACGATCAATCGGTAACCCTACACGTCCGAGTTGCCAATGACCTGCCGGCGTCGAGAACTGCTTTCGTAGAGGCACTACAGCGAGCAGACGCAGCCTTGTCGGTTCGTACGGCGCGCAGAGTTCGGCCGACGCTGGTCGCGGCTCTTGGCGACGTCCTCGGGAGCGACACCGAAGCCGTAATCCGGGCGTACCAGTCCCATTCCGACGCCCTCCGACTGACCGAAGCGCACACCCGGACTTTGGCTGGAGATCTCGACAAGGCGTTTGAGCTGGTCAGGCAGTTGCTCGACGCCCCCGGCAGTGCGGTTGAGGACAAGTTCAAGGCATGGCTGATCTGGGAACTCGCAGAGCAGAATCGGCAGATTGCGGCCGGCCTCAGCGACCGGAGCCGGGTTGAGATCAGTGGCCGGGTGGCTCAAGAGCTGAAGCTGTTGGCTAGGGGTGGCCCGGCCCATCTGAGGTACTACGCAGCCGTCTTCGCGCTGGCAGCACAAGTGAGCGCCCTGGGGCACGACGGACACGTACTAGGGATGGCGGAGCGCGTCGCGAGCGAGTCGTGGCCAGCATTCCAGTTGTCGCGGCAGCAGCTAGAACGCCGACTCGACTTGACGCTGATCAGGTCCTCGCGAATCATCAATCGACTGCTCCGGACACGCCAAGCTTGGATACTACCGAGAGTGCTCCCTCGCTTGGTGATGAATATCGGGATTGCGTGCCTCAGATTCGAGCAGGAGGGACGGGAAGACGCGGTTCAAAGTCTGAAGAGTTACGGCCTCGATCTGTGTGAGGCCGCCGCTAAGATTGCGGCCATGATCGGAGACGAGAGCAGCTTGGCGAGCGCCGCTTCAAGCGCGTTGGTGCTTTCCAGATCCGATTCAGACGAGGCGATGGCCTTCGCTACAGAGATAGCTGGCCAACTCTCCTCCCCAGAGGAACGCGCATTCGTCGAGCGGGTCATTGACCAGCGACGACGCATGAACGCAGGCGAACGTATCGAGGGCAAGATCAAGACCACGGCCCGGCAGATTGCCGAGAACGTTGAAGACGGGCGTCGCCTCGCCCAGGGGCAGCACCCGCCTCAGACCGCCTCGAACCCATCCGAGAGCTGATGCCGTATCGACCGCTCACAACGACTCGTGCGCCGAAGTCGATTCGTGACTTCGTCGCAACCCATGTCGACATGCAGTTCGCCGATGTGCATGCGATGCTGCGCCTCCCGCTCACTGACGACGGGTTGAATGCCGGCTGCAACTTCGCGTGCGTGTCGACTCTTTGCGGCCTCATCGCTGGTGCGTCGACAATTTTCTACAGCCAGACCGGCTCCAACGGTGATCGCTTCAAAGGTGTGCTGAACGACTACTACCCATGGCGAATGCAACCCATTGGCGGCGTGTCGCAGCCGGAGGCCGTGGCGGCGCTCTACTCCGACTACCGAAATCCCCTTGCGCATGCCTGGGCGGTTTCCACTAAGGAGGTCGGGAGATATCCGAACAAGCGGATCATCATGGACGGCAACGCGAGGGTTCTCGGCGTCGTCAAGCAGGCGCTGACCGAGCAGGCCATCGCAGCACTTGAGACATCGTCCGGCCGGGCACCGTCGTGGTTGACACCAGTAGTCGTGCGCAATTCCGCAGGCGGCCTGGACCTGTATCCGCACTCGCTCTACTGGGGAACGCGCAGAATGGTCGAGAAGCTGACGCGTGATCGCGCTCGGATGCGGCAGACTGCCGCACTGTTCGCCACGATGGGGACTGCGGTTCCCTGAGCCCGTCAGCCCAGCGCGCCGCCGCCTGGTTGCCCGACTGACGTCGCTACGCCACTCGCCGCAGCGCCTCAACCTGCCGGAGCCACCCGTCGAGTTGGTTCCAACTCGCGACATTTAGGCTCACCAGCTTCTCCCTCCATCCTTTCATTCACTTGCGGGCGGCGGATTGACAGATCGCACGCTGGAATCGAACCAGCGCGAGCACCGGAGCTGCTGCGCCTGACGTCTCAGGAATCGGTTATTCTGGCGTCATGGGTCCGAGCGTCAGCATCGACATCGACAAGCACACCGCCGACGTGCTCCAGCTGCGGGCAGCAGAACTCGGCGTGACAGTTCCCGAGCTGATCGCTGAACTGGCGGCACTCGACAGCACGCCGCGTGACGCCGGCGCCGACGAGATCGCCGAACTCGATCGCCGCGCTGCCACGGCCACGCCGGGCTCACGGGTCCCCCAGGAGCGGGTGGTGCAGTGGCTCCGGACGTGGGGCACGCCCCGGTTCCGACCGTGGCCCGGCCAATAGAGATCGAGTGGTCGGTCGACGCGCTTGGCGATCTCGATCGATTCGCCACCTTCCTGCACGACCAGTTCCCGGAACTCGCAGCCGTCTTCGTCCCGCCTGGAACCGTCGGTCCATCCCCGACGGAATGGTCCTTGCACCACAACCCGCAGGGCCGTCGCCGTGGGCGGCACGTAGCTCAAATTCGGCAACACAAGGACATGGATATGACAACTGGAAAGTCTCTGCACGCAGTACTCGCCGCCGCGCTCATCTCGACCTTCGCGGCCGGTTGCGCCAACACCATGCGCGGCGTCAAGGCTGACACCGAAACGAACATCGAGAAGACCGGTGGCGGCATTGAAACCATGGACGTCAAGGCGGCCCTGATCGCCGATGGCCGCGTCGACTCCGGCAACATCAACGTCGATACCAGCGCCAGCACCAAGACGGTTGTGCTGAAGGGCAACGTGCCCACCGCCGACCAGCGCACCTGGGCCGAAGCCATCGCACGCGACCAGGCCAAGGGCTACAAGATCGACAACCAGCTGACGGTCGTCCCGAAGTAACACCCGTCACCCCCACAGGCCGCGGCATCCATGTCGCGGTCTGCGCGGCCTCTCCCGACGCGGCGGTCTACGAGAGAAACTCAATCTCCTCGTGATCGACGCCGTCATCCCCCTGCCAGGCTCGCCGCGTGGCGCCACACGAGCAACGACTGACCGACACCGGCGGGTGGCCCGGCTCGACATCATCATGAATCCAATAGTGATCGTGACCGGACGGCTGGGCAACAGCATTGGCATCGCGGCGATCAGTCGGGGTGTCGTGGGACATGCCGAATCTTACCAAGGGAACGCACCACGCCCAGTCAGCGCGGCGGCCTAATAGACGTAGCGGGCCGATTGCCTTTCAGCCGTCAGGCTCGGGACCGCCAGCGTTTGTCGGACCCAGAGGGCCGCTTCTTTATCAAGAAAGAACCGACCATCCCGCAGGTCCGCGAAGTCCCTTGCATCCACTCCGGTCCGCATCAGGCCTGAGCGCGCGTGGCCGGACGTGCGCAAGAGATAGTGTCCAATCTCATGAGCCACCGCGCGGCCCAGGATCACGCCAAGCCGGTGATCCCTCCGCGTGGTCGTGTCGTTCATGTAGCCGGCGGCCGCCAGCACCCGGCGAGCACCGTGGATGGAGGCGATGGCAATGGAGTCGCCTGACTGGTCGGGGAGCAGCTCACCGACTGGCCACGCATCGTCGTCATCGACGGCGGCGGCCCGCATCATCACCAGGACGCGGAGCGCCGAATCGGGAACCGGTAGCTGCCCTGTTGCGGTGCGCCACTCGAGCCGGACACCAGCACGGCGCCAGATCGCGTTGACTTCGGCGACCAGGCTGGCGTGGGCGGAGGCCGACAGATCGGTGGCGGCCGTCAGTTCGAGTGCGAGACTGGCACCAAGCGCAGGCGGCGGATTGTCGCCGATGGCAGCGGCGCGCACGGCCGAGAGCCCCATGACTCCGAGCACGAGAGACCACACGACGAACCGTGGAGCCAGTGCGGCTTGCACGCGTTCTTGTCGCATGAATGTGACTGATAAGTCAATTGCGTAACCCTGCGGTGTCTTATTTGTAAATGAACGCGTGTGGGACGCGAACCGAAGCCGGGAGCAGTCCGTCGCCAACGCTACGCGAGTCCAGATGAACTCGTGACGCGCGCATCACGATCATCAACGAGGCGCCGTTCTGGCGGCTCTCTGGGCAGTAACGCGCGCGATTTCTGAGAACAGTGCCTCGCGCTGAATGGGCTTGGTCGCGTAGCCATCCATGGAAGCGGCTTCGCAGCGTTCACGATCATCGGCCGTCGCGTGGGCCGTGAGGGCGACAATCGGCGTCCGCGTCCCCCGTTGTGACTCGAGGCGGCGGATCTCGGCGGTGGCTTCGAAGCCATCCATCTCCGGCATCTGCAGATCCATCAGCACCAGGTCGAACGTCTCTCGCCGGTACGCGTCGACTGCCGCCGCGCCGTTGCCGGCGACCACCACGGAGTGGCCGGCCCGCTCGAGGAATCGCCGCGCGACCAGTTGATTCACCGGGTTGTCTTCGGCAATCAGCACATGCAGTCGGTCGGCGGCGGCGACGGGACGCGCTTGTGCCGGGGCCGCACCAGCCGTCACGGGAGCGGCTGCGGGCAGCGGCACTTCGACCGAGAAGCAGCTGCCGCGTCCCAACTCGCTGTCGACCGTCAGGGTCCCAGCCATCAGCGCCACCAGCTTCGCGGTGATCGACAGGCCGAGCCCGGTGCCGCCATAGCGCCTGGTGGTGCTGCCGTCGGCCTGGGCAAACGCTTCGAAGATCATCTGCTGCTTGTCTGCAGCGATGCCGATGCCGGTGTCGGTGATCTCGAAGCGGATGCGGCCGGGGTCGCCGGACGCGCGCCTCACGTGGAGCGCGACGCGTCCGGCGTCGGTGAACTTCACCGCGTTGGCGACCAGGTTAACCAGCACCTGGCGCAGCCGCACCTGATCGCCCAGCAGCCACGCCGGCACATCGGGCGCCAGTTCGATCGTGCAGTGCAAGCCGCGCGCTTCCGCCTTCAGCCGCAGTGGCGTCGTCAACTGCGTGAGCAACTCTTCGATCGCAAAGGGCGCGATTTCGAGTTCCAGCCGGTTGGCTTCGATCTTCGAGAGGTCGAGAATGTCGTCGATCAAGTGCAGCAGCGATTGCGCACTGCTGCTCACCGTTTCGAGATAGCCGCGTTGCTCTGGTCCCGGTGGCGTGTCGAGCGCCAGCGTGGTCATGCCGATCACGCCGTTCATCGGCGTCCGGATCTCATGCGACATATTGGCCAGGAATTCGCTCTTCGCGCAGTTGGCGGATTCGGCGGCATCACGCGCCGACACCAGCTCGACGGTGCGCGCGGTGACTTGTTGTTCGAGGGTTTGACCGTGCTCGCGCAGCTGCCGGTCGCGAACCTCGATCTGCTCCAGCATGTCGTTGAAGTCGTCGACCAGCACGCCAATCTCGTCGGTCGCCCCCTTGGCGGCGCGCACGCTGTAGGCGCGCGAGGTGGCAATTTCCCTGGCGGTACCGGCCAGCCGAAGAATGGGGCGCGAGATGACCGACTGAAGCCAGTCGGAAAGCAGATATGCCGCGATCAGCGAGACCACCATCGCCACCCCCAGCACGACGAGGTAGCTCCAGGCGCGAGCGCGGAGCTCCGAGAAGTCCGACTCGACGCAGGCCACGCCAATCACCTGGCCACTCAGGGTGATCGGCCGCGACACGATCAGCGAGTTGGCGCTGCGGACCTCAGCGGCGCTCGCCGCGCACGGGGGCCGATAGCCGGCATCGTCGCGGTCAAACGAGGCCAGCAGTCGTCCGCCCGCGTCGTTGATGGCGGCGCCCCGCAGGGCCGGCTGCGCGCGCAGCCGTTCGAGAATGCTGGCGGCCGCGGCCGGGTCGTCGAAGGTGATGGCGGCCGCGCTGTTGCCGCCGACGATTTCGGCAACCGCGGCGACCTTGGCTTCGAGCGCACGGCGCGACGCCAGATAGTCGTACGCGCCAAACACGGCACTCGCCACGACCATTGCGACAAACGCGGTGGCCATCATCAGGATGGTGAGCTTGCGCCTGATCGAGAGATCGCGAAACCCGCTCATCGCACCACCGTCATTGGGAGGCCAGGCTCAGAAGCTGCGAGCTGATCTTCAGGCCCATCGCCGTGGTCTGGCGCTGGTTGACCTGGAAGCGCATGCGATTGGCTTCGAGATAGATCCGCACCATGCCGCCGTCACGCAGGAAGCGCGCGGTCGCGCCGACGGTGAGCACGGGACCTTGCACCTTGGCCAGAAATGCCGAGGCGTCGTCGGGCGAGAGATCTCCCAAATACACCAGGTCGCAGCCATCGGCCGCGGCAGACGCGGCCAACGATCGGGCGGCAATCGCGCGGCCAGCCACCTGGCGGCCATTCACGATCTCCGATGCGGCCGCCGTCAGGGCCGCATTGCCAACCACGCAAATCGCGAGTGGCCGGCCGGCCGACGGCCACGCGACAAACTTGGCGAAGTTGAAGAGAAACGCCGCCTTGACCTGGAGTTCACCCAACGGCTGCTCGGCGGCGGCCAGCGTCGGCGCGGCCCGGCTCGCCACGGCAAGCGTCATCGCGCCGGCAAGAATCACCGAGCGCGTGATGGCGACCGAGTCGAAGGAGGGCCGAAACATGCAACAGCCAGCCGCTAGAACCTGACCCGCACCCGCAAGTGCACCGTGCGCCCGTCCTGCTGAATCAACGGCTGCCGATGCTCTTCAGCGCCGGGATCCCCATAGGTGCGATTCAGCGCGTTGTCGAAGCTGAGCGCAAACCCCACACGACTCGCCGGTGAATTGCTCAGGGTGATGCCGGGGGCGAAGTAAGCGTCCGCGGTCGAACCATCCAGCGCGCGGCGCTCGCTCACGCGCTGGCCCTCCACGGCCACCGTCAGCCGCGACACCGGCGCCTGCACGCTGACCATGGTCAGGTGACGCGGCGCATTCGACACCAGCTCGCCGCTATCGCGATCCCGCACGCGGCTGTAGGTGTGGCTGAGGCGCGCGACGATGCCGTTGTCGAAGCGGCCCTCGGCCTCGGCTTCCACGCCCCGCCCGCGTGTACGCCCGGCGTTCTCGAAGAAGATGTCGCCGGCATCGGTGGCGCGCTGCTCGATGATCTGCTCGACGTCGTAGCCAAAGGCGCTGGCGGTGATGCGGACGTGTTTGCTCAGCGACTCTTCCCACACCACTTCAGTCGACTGGATCTGTTCGGGCCGCAGATCGAGGCCGCGATGGAGCGCCGAGGTGTAGTAATAGCGCTCGTACGGGTTGGGGGCGCGAAAGGCGCGGCCATGCAGCAGCTTGATGGCGGTCTGCGGCCGCGGGAGAAAAACGACCGCCGCGCGAGGCGTCAGGCGCGTGCCGAAATCGGTGAAGCGATCAAGCCGCAGGCCGCCGTTCAGCAGCAGCCACGACACCGGGCGAATCTCGTCCTGGATGTAGACGCCGGTCTTGGTGCCGGGGACATTGACGTCCAGGTACGTCCCGGCTTGAGCGGTCGCCCACAGACGGTTCTCGAAGTCGCGCCGGACCTCGGCTCCGGCCGTGAACAGGTGCATGCGACCCAGCCTCCGGCGCGCGGTCAGCTCGCCGGTCACCGAGTGCGAGCGCGAATAATCGGTGAACAGCGCGACGGTCTCGCCATCGGGGGTGGGATACGCGCCCTGGTAGCCGTAGTAGTCGTAGGCCAGCCGCGCGTTTCCCGTCCACCCCTTGCCGAACGGCCCCTCGTAGACCACGTTCACGAAACCGCGATCGTCGGTCGTGACTGAACGGTCGTCACCGAAGGCGGTGCTGAACGAGGCCGTCGGGACCTGCTTGACGCGATGCACCGCGCCGCCGCGGAACGAGAAGCGGCCGGCCGACAGTGACCCGAACACGCTCGACGCTTCGTCATCGTCAAGATCGACCGCGACCGCCTCCGAACCGACCTGGTCGAACTCGGGAATATGAATGCGGCCCTGGCCGTGTGAGCGGTAGGCCGAACCGGCAATCAGCACCTCGCGGCCGTCGCCCAGCACGCGGCCATAGCTGGCCAGCCCGCCGAGTGTCGTCAGCGAACCCGCCAGCAGATCCGCCTGCACGCCGGAACGGCTGCCGCCGGTTTTCGTGATGACGTTGATCACACCAAAAAGCGCATTGGTGCCATACAGCGACGAGCCGGGACCGCGGATGACCTCGATGCGCTCGATCAGCGCGACATCGAGCAGAAAATCGGTGCCAACCGGCGCCATGTCGTAAACGCTGTCGTTGATGCGGTGACCGTCGACCAGTAACAGAAGGCGGGTGTTGTAGTCGCCCGGCCGGCCAAAGCCGCGGGTGCCGAGGTAGGCGTAGTTGCGGTCGTAGGTGCTGTAAAAGCCGCGGACGTTGCGAAGGGCGTCAGCCAGGGTGCGGTGACCGAAGCGCCGGATCTCGTCCGCCGTGATGACGGTGATCGAGGCCGGGGCCTCCTTCACGGTCTGGGGGAATTTCGACGCTGTCGAGATCTCGACAGCCATCAGGTCCTCCAGCGACATGCCGGCCACGTCCTGCCCCGGAGCCGTCTGAGCCATCGTGACGGCAGGAAACAGCCCCAGCAGCAGCCAGACCGAAACACATCGAACAACGAGGGGGACAATCATCGTTTCTCTCCAGCGAAGCTGCAGCAGCAATGGTGCCAGCGAGGGCTGGGGATGTCCAGACGGAATGCGAATGGCTGGGATGGGGCAACAAGGCATCGGCCAACTGGTGAGGCTCAAACGACACGATGCAACGCATCGGCAAGGTTGATGGTAGAGGGGCATTCGACGCGCTGTTGAACGAGATGGGCATCACCAACCCGCTGTTTCGAGACGAGGTCTGCCCCCAGGGTGACTGTTGGGCGCTCGATTACAATCCCGCACCGGCCCTCAATGACGATGGCCGCGATGTCGATGCCCTCACCGACTTCATGACCTTGCTGGCGGCGCCGGCGCGGGGCGCCATCACGGCCGATGTCCTGGCCGGCGAACAGGTCTTCTCGCAGATCGGCTGCGCCTCCTGCCACGTGGCGACGCTGCGCACTGGCGCCAGCACCATCGCCGCGCTCAATCGGGCGGAGTTCCATCCCTACTCGGACTTTCTGCTGCATGACATGGGCGCGCTTGGCGACGGGATTGAACAAGGCACCGCCAGCGGGCGCGAGATGCGCACGCAGCCCTTGTGGGGACTGCGGAATGCCACCCGCTTCCTGCACGACGCGGCCAGCCGTACTCTGGACGAAGCCGTGCGCCGGCACGACGGCCAGGGCCGCGCCGCGCGAGACCAGTTTGTCGCCCTGCCGGCCGATCGCCTGGCGCAATTGCTCGCCTTCCTCAGGTCGTTGTAGCGCCGGCGCCCGCTCGTGACCTCGGTTTGAGGCACGAAGCTTGCTCCCTTGATCGGCGAGGTGAGCAATGAGTGAACAGAGACGCGCTGACAACCCAGAATCGGAATCGACCCGCCAGGAAGCGGTACGAGGGGCGGAAGAGGTGGGCCAGAACCAGCCCGGGAGTAAGGGCGACGGCTCGACGTTCCGCGCCGGCCAGGGGAATCAGGACCAGGACCAGGAGTCGGGTGACCCGCTCGTTCGGTCGCGCAGCCAGAAACCGAATCCCAACCAGACGGCAACCGAGGCCACCATGGAACCTGGCGGCGACCTCGGTCACAAGCGAACGACGCTCTAGCCTAACGGCCGGGAGGATTGCCGCCGCGGCCGCCGCGCGGCGGCGGCGGATTCTTCAGCAGGTTGTACTGGGCGATCGCCGCGTTGACCTTGAACTGGATACCCATACGGCCGATCTCGGCCGTCGCCTTCGTCGGATCACCCGAGACGCCTGAATCTTTCGGTCCGCCCCATGGCATCAGCATGTTCGTGCGGATGCCGGCCGGATTCACATGCAACATCTGCGCGGTATCGCTGATGCCGGCGTGCGAGCCGATGATGTCGTCGGTGTAGCCGAAGGCCGCCTGCATCCAGGCGCGATAGTGTTCGCGGCCCTCTTCGTAGTACCCCGTCAGCGCGTAGGCCTTCGTCGTACCACCCTTCCATTCTTCGTTCAGCTTGTTGGCGACCGCCACCATGCCGGGCTGGTTGCCGCCGCTGTCGCCGATGAACAGGATGTCGGTGGCGCCGTGGGCCTTGAGGCTGCGGGCAATGGCATCGAGCACCATGTCGTAGGCCGGCGACGGCAGCGAGATGCCGCCGGAGTTCTGGCGGTCGGGATTGCCTTCGGGCACGTACTGCAGCACGGGCACGACCAGCGCGTTCTTCAGCTTGCGCGCCATCACGTTGGCGGCGTGGTTGACCGTGTAGTTATGCTTCCCGAGCACCATGTGGTACCCGTTCTTCTCGGTGCCGCCGATCGGGACGATGAACACGGTCTTGCCCGCCTTCATCGCGTCACGGTTCTCTTCCCACGTCAGCTCGTCGACATAGACGGTGTCGGGCGCCTTGGTCGGCGTTCTGCTCGCGGGCGCGGTGTTCATGGTCGGGCCCTCGGGCAGCGCCTGCGCATTCTGGGGACGGCCAACACCACCACCGCCGCGGGGCGCCTGCGCCGCTGCCACTGGCGGCTCGGCACCGCTGGTCATCCGCTTGATTTGCGCCAGCGCGTTGTCGATCTTGATCTGCAGAAACACCTTGCCGATCTCGGGCGTCGACCTCGCGGGGTCGCCGCTGACGCCGTTGTTCTCATACGTGTTGCCGGTCATGCGGTCGCGGCGAACATGCATGGGCGCGACGAACAACAGTTCCGAGGTGTCGAGCAGGTTGGCGTGGCCGCCAATCTGGTCCGCCGGAATCTTCATGTTGGCGGTGATCCACTGGTTCTGGTCGGTGTGCGACTTGGTGTAGTAGTCGTCCACCCAGTAGGCCGTCGCCTCGCCCTTCCACAGCTCGTTGAGCTTCTCGGCGGCGGTGCGCATGCCGGTGCGGTTGCCGCCCGACTCACCCAGGAAGATGACCTTGGTGAGGCCGCTCGACTTGAGGCTGCGGCCGGTCATCATCAGCAACTCGATGAAGCGATCTTCGGGCAGCGTGATGGTGCCGGGCTTGGCCATGTGGCCGGTCGGACGTTCCCAACTACCCTCGGGGACATAGGTGATCACTGGCGCCACCAGCGTCTTGCCCAGGCCGCGGGCAATCTTGTCGGCGGCAAAGTGCATGACGAACTTGTGCTCGCCATCGGCCATGTGCGGGCCTTTCTGTTCGGTGCCTGCGGTGCCGACGATGGCCGTGGTGTGGCCGGCGGCGATCAGGTCGCGGGCCTCAGCCCACGTCAGTTCCTCGATGAACACCGTGTCGGGCGCCTTGCCCGACGACATGGTGGCGGGCGCGTCGGCTGGCCGTTGGGCCGAGACCGAGAGAGCGAAGACAACGAGAGACGTGAAGAGAGTCCAGAGCGCGCGATTCTTCATGGGCGTAAGACTACACCAAGGGATGGAGTTGAGCACGTGCTTGGGAAAATCCCGCAGGTGGCGCAGAAATTCGCCGAGGGCCACCCGCGTGACAGCCGCAAGGCGATTGTTTTCAGGCCGTAATTCGCAAGCGGACCGGCGCAGCTGGGTCGGCACGGCGCATGCACGAGATGGGCCCATATGGATGCCCTTCTGTTGGCGTGCCCCTGACGCTTGGCCTCGCGCCGCTCGTCGCCATCCTGCAGACATTTTATTTCCGGACCGGTGACCCGGCCTACAAACGCCTCACGCAGTTCTTCGGCACCCTGCTCATCATCAACTTCACGCTCGGCGTCGTCACCGGCATCGTGCAGGAGTTCCAGTTCGGCATGAACTGGTCGGAGTACTCGCGGTTCGTCGGCGACATCTTCGGCATCCCGCTGGCGATCGAGGCGTTGCTCGCGTTCTTCCTCGAGTCCACGTTCCTGGGCCTGTGGATGTTCGGGTGGGAGCGCCTGCCCAGGAAGCTGCACCTCGCGTGCATCTGGCTGGTAGCGATCGGTTCCAACTTGTCGGCGGTGTGGATTCTCATGGCCAATGCCTGGATGCAGGTGCCGGTGGGCTACGTGCTGCGTAACGGCCGCGCCGAACTCACGGACTTCGTGGCCATCGTCCTCAACGAGCGGGTGTTGGCCCAGGCGCCGCACGTGGTGCTGGGCGGCTGGATTACCGGTGGGCTGTTCGTCCTGGGCATCTCGGCCTGGCACATGTCTCGCGGCAGCGAGGTCGCGGTGTTTGCCCGCTCGGCGCGCATCGCGCTGGTGTTCTCGTTCGTCGCGGCGCTGCTGACCGCGACCACCGGTCACGGGCAGGCGCAGAACACGGTGATCTCACAACCGATGAAGATTGCCGCCATGGAAGGGCTGTGGGAGACCGAGCAGCCGGCGAGTTTCTCGCTGTTTGCGATTCACGACCAGGCGGCCAGGCGCAGTACGCGCGAGGTGCGCATGCCGTGGATGCTGAGCGTGCTGGCCCACAACAATACGACCGGGGCGGTCCGCGGCATCAACGAACTGCAGGCCGAAGCTGAGGGCCGGTACGGCCCAGGCGACTACGTTCCGCCGGTCGCGTGGATTTACTGGAGCTTCCGCATCATGGTCGGCCTCGGCATGGTGTTCATCGCAATTACCTTCTGGGGCCTGATCACCTGGTGGCAAGGCCGGCTCGAGAAAGGCCGCGCCTGGCAGCGTGCCGCCCTCATCGCCATGTTCCTGCCGTTCTTCGCCAACACCGCCGGCTGGCTCGTGACCGAGCTCGGCCGCCAACCCTGGATTGTCTACGGGTTGATGTTGACCCGTGACGGCGTCTCCACCTCGGTCGGGCCGATCTCGGTGTGGATCAGCATGGTCGGGTTCACCCTGGTCTACGGCGTGCTGGCCGCCGTGGGCTTTGTGCTGATGCGCCGGCACGCGCAGCCGGTTTCCTGATCGCGAGGCAATGTTCATGGATCTCAACACCGTCTGGTTCGTCCTGATCGCCGTGCTGTTCATCGGCTACTTCGTACTCGAAGGCTTCGACTTCGGCGTCGGCATCCTGACGCCGATTCTGGGCCACGATGACGAGGAGCGCCGCCTCCTGATTCGGACCATCGGGCCGTTCTGGGACGCCAACGAAGTGTGGTTGCTGACCGCCGGCGGCGCGATGTTCGCCGCCTTCCCGCACTGGTACGCGACGCTCTTCTCCGGCTTCTACCTGGCCTTGTTTCTGATCCTGATCGCGCTCATCATCCGCGGCGTCAGCGTCGAGTTCCGGGCCAAGGCGATCACCGCGCGTGGCCGTGCCGCCTGCGACGCCGGCATCTTCGCCGGCAGCGCCCTGCCGGCCCTGCTGTGGGGCGTGGCGCTGACCAACATCGTGCAAGGCGTCCCGATCGACGCGGACAAGCAGTTCACGGGCAACCTGCTGACGCTGCTCAATCCGCATGCGTTGCTGGGCGGCCTGGTATCGCTGCTAATGTTTACGCTGCACGGCGCCACGTTCCTGTCGCTGCGCACTGACGACAACTTGCGCGATCGGGCGCACACGATGGCGACCCGCCTCTGGTGGCCGACCGCGATCGTGACGCTGGCGTTTGCCACCTACGGCTACACGCAAATGAACTTCCTGCCCCGCTACGGGGTCGTGCCGGGCACGCTGCCGGTGCTCGCCGCCTTCTCGTTCGTTGCGATCGCCGTGTTCCTGCGGCTGCGGTACGACGGCTGGGCCTTCGCCGCGACCGCGCTCACCATCGTGTCCGGCGCCACCGTGGTGTTCCAGTCGCTCTTTCCCAGGGTCCTTCCCTCGACGATCGACGCCGCGTATGACTTGACGATCTACAACGCCTCGTCCAGCCCGCTGACGCTCTCGATCATGCTCGGGGTGGCGCTGCTCTTCGTGCCGATCGTGCTTGGCTACCAAGGGTGGAGCTACTGGGTGTTTCGGCAACGCGTGACCCGTGGCAGCCACTAGGCGTCACGCGGTGTGGCATGACTGACCCGGCCACCAACGCCGGCGCCACGCAGCGCCGGCTGTTCGGCCTGGCGGACGACGCCAGGGGGTGGGTGATCGGCGGTCTCGCGGCCGTCGCCGTAGCCGCCGCGGTCACGGGCGTGCAGATGATCGCCGCGAGCCAGGTGATCGCGTCGGTGCATCCCCAGGTGGTGGCAGAGGCCCCGTGGCGGGCGGCGTTGGCGCTGGTGCTGGCGGCGTCGCTGGCGCGAGCGGTGCTGGCCGGCCTCGCCGACTGGTGCGGGTCACGCCTCGCGTCGCAGATGACCGACGCGGTGCGCAGCCGGCTTCTCCGCCACCTGGTCGCCCTTGGCCCACACGCGCTGGCCCTTCGCAGTACCGGGGCGACGGTCACCACCACGCTCAACGGGGTGGACGCGCTCGACGTGTTCTACCGCCGCTTCGTGCCGCAAGCGGCGGCGACGGCGGTCGTGCCGGTAATCATCATCGGCATCATCGCGACCATCGATCCCATCAGCGCCGCCATCCTCGCGGTGACCGGACCGCTGATTCCGGTGTTCATGTGGCTGATCGGCACGATGGCGCAGTCGCAGACGCGGCGCCACTGGGACGCGCTCAGCCGGCTCGGCGGGCAGTTCCTCGACACGCTGCAGGGCCTGCCCACGCTGGTGTTGTCGGGCCGTGGTAAACATGCGGCCGCGCGACTCGACGCGGCCAGCGAGCAACTGCGGGTCACCACCATGGGCGTGCTGAAGGTGGCGTTTCTGTCGGGGTTCGTGCTGGAACTGGCCGCGACGCTCGGCACGGCGCTGGTCGCCGTGGGCGTCGGCGTGCGCATGATCGAAGGGTGGATTGCCTTTCAACCGGGACTCGCGGTGCTGCTGCTCGCCCCGGAGTTCTACCTCCCGTTCCGGCGCCTCGGCCAACAGCATCATGCCGGCATGGAGGGCGTGGCGGCCGCCGAATCGATCTTCGCGCTGCTCGATGAGCCGGCGCCGGCCTGCCACTCGCCCGCCGTGGCGCCCGCGCGATCCTGTCTCTTATACACATCTCCGAGCCCACGAGACTAAGGCGAATCTCGTATGCCGTCTTCTGCTTGAAAA
>ENA-ORBV01004558-ORBV01004558.1-microbial-mat-metagenome-genome-assembly--contig:-NODE-4558-length-26424-cov-8.185866_pt1 | contig 26424 bp, 23 predicted proteins | sample MGYA00237777_ERZ505514 | MGnify/ENA primary metagenome ERZ505514 (study PRJEB26160, sample SAMN06269048) | microbial mat metagenome | isolation source: Oligotrophic lake microbial mat | place...
CCCCCGCCCGAGCCCTGATGCAACCCTTCGCCGAGGGTCTCGACCGGCTGCCGCAGGTGCAGCTCGGCGAGGGTGACGAGGTCGTCGTCGACACCCTGATCCGCGACCTCGCCGCCACCGCCTACCGCCGGGTCGACATGGTCGAGCGGCGCGGTGAGTTCGCGGCCCGCGGCGGGATCGTCGACGTCTTCCCGCCGACCGACGACCACCCGGTGCGGATCGAGTTCTTCGGCGACACGATCGAGGAACTGCGTACCTTCTCCGTCGCCGACCAGCGCAGCCTCGACCGGGTCGCCTCGGTCACCGCCCCGCCGTGCCGGGAACTGCTGCTCACCGAGGCCGTGCGCGAACGCGCCCGCGGCCTGTCCGACGTACTGCCCGGCGCCAGGGACCTGCTGGAGAAGGTCGCCGAGGGCATCGGCGTGGAAGGCATGGAGTCGTTCCTGCCCGTCCTCGGCGGCAAGCTGGTGACGCTGCTGGACGTCGTCGGCGAAGACACCCTCGTGCTGACCGTGGAGCCCGAACGCGTGCGAACGAGAGCAGCGGACCTCATCGCGACCGGCGAGGAGTTCCTGGACGCGGCCTGGAACAACGCCACCGCCGGTGCCGCCACTCCGATCGACCTGCGCGAACTCGCCGCCGGCGGCTACCGGAAGATCTCCGAGCTGCGCGCGATCGCGACCCGGCGCGCGCTGCCCTGGTGGTCGACCACCGCGCTGCCCGCCGACGCCGACCTGCGCGGCGTCGAGGAGGTCGAGGTCGTGGAGTTCCGCAGTCGCGACGTGCGCGGCTACCGCGGAGACATGGCGGCTGCCACCAGCGACCTCGCCCACCACATCGCCGAGGGCTGGCGGGTGGTCGTCGCGATGGCCGGTCACGGTCCGGCCGCCCGGCTGGTCGAGGTGCTCGGCGAGCACGGTGTCCCGGCGCGGCTGGCCGACACGCTCGCCGACGAGCCACAGCCGGGCGTGGTGCACGTCACCTGCGCTGCTCTGACCCACGGGTTCGTGTCCGAGGAGCACCGGATCGCCGTCCTCACCGAGGTGGACCTGGCCGGCCAGAAGACCTCGACCAGGGACATGCGCAAGATGCCCGCGCGCCGGCGCAACGCCATCGACCCGCTGACCCTGGCGCCGGGTGACTTCGTCGTGCACGAGAGCCATGGCGTCGGCCGGTTCATCGAGATGACGCAGCGCGAGGTGCAGGGCGCGCAGCGCGAGTACCTCGTGCTGGAGTACGCCCCCAGCCGCCGCGGCCAGCCGGGCGACCGGGTCTTCGTGCCGACGGACTCCCTCGACCAGGTCAGCCGCTACGTCGGCGGGGAGACCCCGACGCTGTCGAAGATGGGCGGGGCGGACTGGGCGAAGACCAAGGGCCGCGCCCGCAAGGCGGTCCGGCAGATCGCCGGAGAGCTGATCCAGCTCTACAGCGCCCGGATGGCCTCCGCCGGACACGCCTTCGGCCCGGACACGGTGTGGCAGCGCGAGCTGGAGGATGCCTTTCCCTATACCGAGACCCCCGATCAGCTCTCGTGCATCGACGAGGTCAAGGCCGACATGGAGAAGCCCGTCCCGATGGACCGGCTGGTCTGTGGTGACGTCGGCTACGGCAAGACCGAGATCGCGCTGCGGGCGGCGTTCAAGGCCGTGATGGACGGCAAGCAGGTCTCGGTACTGGTGCCCACCACCCTCCTCGTCCAACAGCACGTGTCGACGTTCTCCGAACGGTTCGCGGGCTTCCCTGTGGTGGTCCGCGGGCTGTCACGGTTTTCCTCCGAGGTGGAGTCCAAGGCCGTCCGCGACGGCCTCGCCGACGGCAGTGTCGACGTGGTCATCGGCACCCACCGGCTGCTCGGCGCCGGCATCACCTTCCGCGACCTCGGCCTGGTCGTCATCGACGAGGAGCAGCGCTTCGGCGTCGACCACAAGGAGGCGCTGAAGAAGCTGCGGACCAACGTCGACGTGCTCGCGATGTCGGCTACCCCGATCCCGCGCACCCTGGAGATGGCCGTCACCGGCATCCGCGAGATGTCCACGCTGGCCACCCCGCCGGAGGAACGCCACCCGATCCTCACCTACGTCGGCCCGTACGACGACCGTCAGGTGGCCGCCGCCATCCGCCGCGAGATGCTGCGCGAGGGTCAGGTCTTCTTCGTCCACAACCGGGTGGAGTCGATCGACCGGGTCGCGACCAAGCTCGCCGAGGCCGTCCCCGAGGCGCGGATCAGGGTCGCCCACGGCCAACTGCCGGAGCACCAGCTCGAACAGACCGTCGTGGACTTCTGGGAGCGCCGCTTCGACGTCCTGGTCTGCACCACGATCATCGAGACCGGTCTGGACATCTCCAACGCCAACACCCTGATCATCGACCGTGCCGACCGTCTCGGCCTGTCGCAGCTGCACCAGTTGCGGGGCCGGGTCGGCCGCGGCCGCGAGCGCGGGTACGCCTACGTGCTGTGGGACCCCGCCCACACGCTGACCGACACCGCCCACGACCGGCTGAAGACCATCGCGGCCAACACCGACCTGGGTTCAGGCATGCAGGTGGCGCTGAAGGACCTCGAGATCCGCGGCGCCGGCAACCTGCTGGGCGACGAGCAGTCCGGCCACATCGCCGGCGTCGGATTCGACCTGTACCTACGGATGGTCGCCGAGGCCGTCGAGGACTTCCGGCGCGGCATGGCGGGCGATGAGCCCGAGGTGCGCGCCGAGACCACGCTGGACATCCCGGTCGACGCCTACCTGCCGCACGAGTACGTCCCCGCCGAGCGGCTGCGGCTGGAGCTGTACCGGCGACTCGCCGGGGCGACCGACGATTCCCAGGTCGACGCCGTGGCCGAGGAGCTGGCGGACCGCTTCGGTGCCGAGGGCCCCGAGCGTGTCCTGCCCGACCCGGTCCGTGCCCTGCTCAGCGTCGCACGGTTCCGGGTCCAGCTCGCCGGGCTGGGGTTGCGTGATGTCGCCGTCGCCGGCCGGTACTTGCGGCTGGGCCCGCTCGACCTGCTCGACAGCGCCCGGATGCGACTGGACCGGCTCTATCCCGGCTCGGTCGTCAAGCCCGGCACCAGTACCATCCTGGTGCCCGTCCCGAGGTCGGGTGGCCCCGGCTCCCTTGGCGGTGGCGCCACGCAGTCCGACGGTGGTGCCGCCCTGCTCGAATGGGTGCGCAAGGTCGTGACCGATGTCGTCCCGCCGTCGGCGGGGACCGCCGCGCCGGAACCGGTCCTGGCCGGCAGGAAGGGATGAGGATGCGCCGCGTCACCCTCGCGCTCGCCATCGCCGGAGCGCTTGTCGTCACTCTGGCCGCCGGTTGCACCACCGCCGCGCGTCCGGGCACCGCGGCGGTCGCCGACGGCACGTCCTACTCGGTCTCCGAGGTCGACGACATCGCCCGGCAATTGGCCCCGCTGACCCAGGACAACAGCAGGCTGGCCGCTGCCGGACAGGTCATCCCGTTGCTCGTCATCGGTGACGACGTCCGGCGCGTGACGCGTGAGCTGGGCGGCAGCGTGCTGTCCGAGCAGGACGTTCGTGACCAGCTGGGGCCGCAGCTGGAGCAGTCCGGCATCTCGGTGAGCGACTTCGACACCGCCGCCCTGGAGGTACTCGGGACGGTCGTCATGGCCGGCGCGCTCCGCGGCACGCCCGAGGGCGACCAGGCGATGACCGAGCTGCTCAACGGGCTCGATATCGAGGTCAACCCCCGCTACGGCACGGCCACGACCACCGGAACCGGCCAGTTCGTCATCGGCCCGCCCGACAATCCGTGGCTCGCCACGGCGTCGCCCAGCGATCCGGCAGGGGCACCGGGCGATCCGGCCGCGGTGCCGAGCGCGGAACCGAGCGCCCCCGCATCCCGGTGAGCGGCGACGCCCTCGCCGACGTCGTGGCGGTCATCGACCGCCTGGTCAGTCCCGGTGGCTGCCCGTGGGACGCCGAGCAGACACATGCGAGCCTCGCGCCCTACCTCATCGAGGAGGCCTACGAGGTCGTCGATGCCATTGAGGGCGGGGCCGTCGATGGCCGGGCCACGGGGGGCGGAGCTGTCGAGGAAGCGGCCGACGCGCATCTCGCGGAGGAACTGGGCGACGTCCTGCTCCAGGTCGTCTTCCATGCCCGGCTCGCGGCCGGGCGAGGCGCGTTCGACATCGACGACGTGGCCCGTGGTCTCCTCGCCAAGCTGATCCGGCGACACCCGCACGTGTTCGAGGTGGCTGCAGACGCGGCGGGCGCCGGTGCGACAGCTGAGTCCGTGGCGCTCAGCTGGGAGCAGCTGAAATCCACCGAGAAACCGGATCGCGGCCTGTTCGAGGGGATTCCGGCCGGGCTGCCCGCCCTGGCCCGGGCCGACAAGGTCGCCGGCCGGTTGCAGCGGGCAGGCCTGGGGCCTGCGGCAGTGGGCGTACCGGCCGAGGACGCGGCTGCCGACGACCTCGGACGCCAGTTGTTCGCGCTGGTGGTAGCGGCGCGTCAGGAGGGCATCGACGCCGAGGCGGCGCTGCGTGGGGTGCTGCGGCGCATCGAGGAGAACGCCGGCGAGCCGGGTCCGTTCGCGCACGGCCAACGCGAGGTTCGTCCGTCGCGCGCCGATGCACGAGCACACTGAGTACCGTCGTCCTGTGTACGGCACTGCAGGTGACGACGGCGTCCACCTGAGCCCGCCGCGGGGCGGAGCCTTGTCGTGATCGAGGCGTGGCAGGTACTGGACGAGCGGTATGAGTTGGGCGAGGTGCTCGGCACCGGTGGGATGGCCGAGGTGCGCCGCGCCCGCGACGTCAGACTGGGTCGCGAGGTCGCGGTGAAGATGCTCCGCAGCCACGCCGAGGACGATCCGCAGCTGGTCGAGGCGTTCCGCTCCGAGGCCATGGCCAGTGCCCGGCTGAGTCACCCGGGTGTGGTCGCCGTCTACGACGTCGGCGAGGCGGTCGTCGACGGTCAGACCCGTCCCTACCTGGTGATGGAGATGATCGAGGGCGTCCCGCTGTCGTCGCTGCTGGCCGACGGCACCTCGCTGACCGTGGAGCGATCGGTGGAGATCGGGGTCGACGTGTGCAGCGCGCTGGCGCATGCCCATGAACGCGGCGTGATCCACCGTGATGTGACACCGGGCAACCTGATGATCCTGCCCACCGGTGCGGTCAAGGTGACCGACTTCGGCATCGCCCGGGCCGTCCGGTCGGGGACTCAGGCCCTTGGCGGGCCGGAGGCCGACGCCGGTTCCGGGTACGGGTCGGTCGCCTACATCAGCCCCGAGCAGGCGCGCCGCCGCACTGTCGACGCCCGGTCGGACCTGTACTCCTTCGGCTGCGTGCTGATGGCGATGCTGACCGGATCACCGCCGTTCGTCGGCAGTGCGAGATCGGTGGTCGCTGATCACCTGAGGAAGGCGCCGCCGCGGCCCTCGTCGCGGCGGCCCGGAATCGACCCGGCCATCGACGAGGTGGTGCTGCGCTGTCTCGAGAAGGATCCGTGGGCCCGGCCGCAGACCGCCGCCGAGCTGCGGCGTGACCTGTTGCGCATCCTCGTTGAGGTCGACTCCGCCGCCGCCCGCGCGGCTGCCGTGGGCGGGCTCGCCTCCGCCGACGGCAACGACGTGGACATCACCGAGCTGCCGACGGCGCGAGTGGCCTCGGGGCTGCTTCCCACCGACGTTGACACCGGCGTGGACACCGGCAACGTCTCGGCGGTGGTCGCGACCGAGTCGCCAACGCAGTCGCCAACGCAGTCGCCAACGCAGTCGCCAACGCAGTCGCCGACGGAGTCGGTGGGCGCGCCGGCCACGGCCGCCCCGGCCGGCATGGCTGCCACCGGCGCCACCCCCGCCGAAGCCACGCCTGGCTCGATCTCCGCGGCCGGCTTCCGCCGCCGCGCCTGGTGGGTGGCCGGGGTGACCGCGCTGCTCAGCATCGCGGCCTTGGTGGTCGGGGGAGTGATCCAATTCGGTGGTGGAGTCCGCTCCTCGGACGTCGAGATCCCGCCCACGACCGGGCTGAGTGTCGAGGTGGCGACCACCCAGCTGGAGGAACTGGGCCTCGTCGTGGCGGTCGAGCCGCTGCCCGAGTCCTCGGTGGAGATCCCCCGCGATGCCGTCATCAGGACCGACCCGGGGGAGGGTGAGCAGGTGCCACGGCGATCGGAGGTGGTCCTCGTGATCTCCTCCGGCCCCGCGGCCGTCACCGTGCCCGAACTGGAAGGGCTGACGCTGACTGCCGCGCTGCTGGCCCTGGAGGAGGCGGGCCTGACCGCGGGCAACCTCAACGAGCAGGACTCCGCGCAACCAGAAGCCCGGGTGCTCTCCTCGACGCCGGAATTCGGCCAGGTACTCAACGAAGGCGAAGCGGTCTCCCTCGACATCGCCAGCGGCAGCAACGTGGTGCCGCGGGTCGTCGGGTTCACCCGCAGCCGCGCCAATCAGCTGCTGGTCGAGCGCGGTTTCCAGGTCGCGGTGGAGACCGTGCCCGCCAGCGAGCCGCAGGGCACGGTCATCGAGGTGCGGCCCGCCGCGGGTGTGACGCAGCGGGTGGGCACGTCGATCACGCTCGTCGTCTCGCAGGCCGGGCAGGGCGCCGCGGGAACCGGGGCCGACACCGGCAATGCGCCCACTCCCACGGACACGGCCAGCCAGACCGCGACGGTCACTGTGACCGAGACCCTGGGCAGCTCCACCTCCGGCGGCTGAGCGGGTCGCACTGCGGCGGCAACATATCGGGTCACATCGGCGTGCTGCCCGGGCTGACGCGAGCGGGCCGACTACCGTGGGCGGCGCTCGGGCCATCCCGGCCCGCCGTGCCGCCTGTTCCGATCCGTTACACCCCAATCCGACGCTGCAGTAGCAACCAAGGAGTAGTTGTGGCATTGATCGACGCCATCGGCGCCCGTCAGATCCTGGACTCGCGGGGCAATCCCACCGTCGAGGTGGAGATCGAACTCGACGACGGCACCGTCTCACGCGCCGCGGTGCCCTCCGGTGCCTCGACTGGTGCCTTCGAGGCGGTGGAGCGGCGTGACGGTGACAGCGGCCGCTACAACGGCAAGTCCGTCGAGGGTGCGGTCGACGCCGTGCTCGACGACATCGGGCCGCATCTGCTGGGTCTGGAGCTCGACGCCAGCGACCAGCGCGCGATCGACCAGGCCATGATCGACCTGGACGGCACCCCCAACAAGGCCACCATGGGCGCCAATGCCATCCTCGGAGTGTCCCTGGCGGTGGCAAAGGCGGCCGCAATCTCGGCCGGGCTACCGTTGTTCCGCTACGTGGGGGGCCCCAACGCCCACCTGCTGCCGGTGCCGATGATGAACATCCTCAACGGTGGCGCCCATGCAGACTCCGGCGTGGACATTCAGGAGTTCATGGTCGCCCCGATCGGGGCGCCCTCGTTCGCCGAGGCGCTGCGGTGGGGTGCGGAGACCTACCACGCGTTGAAGTCAGTGCTCAAGGACCGTGGCCTGTCGACCGGACTCGGGGATGAGGGCGGCTTCGCGCCGGCGCTGCCGACCAACCGCGACGCCCTGGACCTCATCGCCACAGCGGTCGACAAGGCCGGGCTCACCCTCGGCAGCGATCTCGTGCTGGCACTGGACGTCGCGGCGACCGAGTTCGCGGCTGACGGCGGCTACCGCTTCGAGGGCCAGGTGCGGACCGCGGAGCAGATGATCGAGTACTACACGACGCTGGTCGACGCCTACCCCATGGTCAGCATCGAGGACCCGCTGGGCGAGGACGACTGGGAGGGATGGGCGATGATGACCGAGGCGCTGGGTTCGCGCACCCAGATCGTCGGCGACGACCTGTTCGTCACCAACATCACCCGGCTGCAGCGGGGTATCGACGCGGGCGCCGCCAACGCGCTGCTGGTCAAGGTCAACCAGATCGGGACGTTGAGCGAGACCCTGGACGCGGTCGACCTGGCCCACCGCAATGGGTACCGGACCATGATCAGTCACCGCTCGGGAGAGACCGAGGACACCACGATCGCCGACCTGGCGGTCGCCACGAACGCCGGCCAGATCAAGACCGGCGCCCCGGCGCGATCGGACCGGGTGGCCAAGTACAACCAGCTGCTGCGGATCGAGGACCAGCTCGACGACGCTGCCGTGTACGCCGGCGCGTCGGCGTTCCCACGGTTTCGCCGGGACTGAGCCGGCACGACCATGGCACGCCCGACCCCGCCGGCCCGGGTGGATTCCCGACGGCCCCGATCCACCCCGCACCGCGCCGGGGTGACGGGCCGAGCCGCTGTGCCGACTATTGATGGGCGCCGCAACGGGGCACTGTTGCGCACCAGGCGCATCGTCGTCCTCGCTGTGCTGCTGGTGCTGTGCGCGATCAGCCTGGCGCCGCACGTCCGGCTCTACGTCGAGCAGGAGCGGCACCAGGCGGCGGTGCAGGCCGACATCGCGGCGCGCGAGGCCGCAGTCGCCGACCTGCAGCGGCAGCAGGAGCTGTGGTCCGACGACGCCTACATCGCCGCACAGGCCCGGGAGCGGCTGCACTACGCCTTTCCGGGGGAGACGACCTACGTCGTCATGCCCCCGGCGGCAGCCACTCAGCCGGTGCCGCTGTCGCCGGCCCAAGCTGAGACGCCGGTGGAGGCGCCCTGGTACCGAGAGCTCTGGGAGGGGCTGCGCGGGTGAGGCCCGGCGACCTCGCTGCCGTCGCCGCCCAACTGGGGCGGGAGCCGCGCAGTGTGCTCGGCATTGCCCACCGCTGCCCGTGCGGCCTGCCGGACGTCCTCCGCACCGCCCCCCGGCTGCCTGACGGCACCCCGTTCCCCACGCACTACTACCTCACCTGCCCGCGGGCGGCCGCCGCGGTGGGGACCCTGGAGGCCGGAGGGTTGATGCGCGAGATGACCGACCGGCTGGCCGCTGAGGAGGAGTTGGCGGCGGGCTACCGGGCGGCGCACGAGGCGTATCTGGCTGATCGGGACTCCGTGGAGGTGGTGGCCGAGATCGACGGCACCAGCGCCGGTGGCATGCCCGACAGGGTGAAGTGCCTGCACGCGCTGCTCGGTCACGCCCTGGCCGCCGGCCCGGGTGTCAACCCGCTGGGCGACGAGGTGCGGGAGGCTCTCGGCGCGTGGTGGTCCACCGGCCGGTGCGTTGCCGACGCCTGACCGACCGCGACGTGGGCGCTGCAAGGGGCTAGCGGGCGCGGTCGGCCAGGGCAGCTCGCGCCGCCCAGTACCCGCTCATGCCGTGCACGCCGGGCCCCGGCGGCGTCGCCGAGGAGCAGATGTACACCCCCGGGACCGGTGTCCGGTAGGGATTCCACGCGGGTACCGGCCGCAACGCGATCCCCAGCACGCTGGCCGCCCCCACCGCGATGTCACCGCCGGCGTGGATCGGGTTGTCCACAGCCAGCTGCGCGGCGGTACGGGAGTGGGTGCCCACGACGGTGTCACGAAACCCTGGCGCGAATCGCTCGATCTGGCCGGTGATGACCGGTTCGGCGTCGACGGTCGAGCCATTGGGAACGTGGCAGTAGGCCCACACCACGTGGCGGCCCGCCGGCGCCCGGCTCGGGTCGGCCACGGTCGGCTGCCCGACGAGGATGAACGGCCGATTGCTGTGTCCACCCGCGGCGACCCTCGCCTCGGCGTGCGCCACTTCGGCGAACGACCCGCCGACGTGGATCGTGCCGGCACGGCGCGCGCGGGCGTCGAGCCATGGGATCGGGTCCGTGGTGACGTAATGCACCGTGCAGGCTCCTGGGCCGTAGCGGTAGCGCCGTGCCCACCACCGCCACCACCGGGCCGCCATGTCCGCGTCTGCCGGCAGGAGGGAGGCCACCTGGTGTGGATTGAGGTCGAGCAGCACGACCGGCGCCGCTGGCAACTGCGCCAGCGAGGTCACCCAGCGCCCGGTGTGGATGTGCCCGCCCAGTGACCGCAGGTCGTGCGCCATGGCGTCCGCGATGCGCTGACTGCCGCCGCGCGCGATCGGCCAGCCGCCGGCATGCGCCAGCGCGGTCAGCAGGTAGGCGACGGCGGCGGCGTCGATGCCGCCCAGCGGCCGGACAGCGTGCGCGGCATTGCCGGCCAGCAGCGCGGGCGCCTGCGGCTGCGAGAACCGCGCGATGGTCGCAGGCAACCGGGCCAGCAGTCGTGGTGCCAGCGCCGCCAGCAACGCGGGGCTGTCCGCGCGCAGGGGCACGCCTCGCAGCCGGGAGGTGAACAGCTCGGCCAGGGCGTCGGCGTGCTCGACCAGCGGTCCGAGGAGCCGGCGGTACCGGGCGGCGTCGGCGGCGCCCCCCAGGCCCTCGGCCGTGTCCGCCAGGCTGCGCTCGGCGATCGCGAACCGGCCCCCGTCCAACGCATGGGCGAACGGCACCTCCGGTTGCACCAGGGCCACCCGCGAGGCCAGGTCCCACTCCCGGGTGAAGAACGGCGAGGCGATCGCCAACGGGTGGGTCGCCGAGCACAGGTCGTGCATCACGCCCGACTCGATGAGCTCTGCGCCGCGCAGCCCGCCCCCGATCGTGTTCGATCCCTCGACGACCTCCACCTGCCAGCCGGCGTGGGCCAGGGTCAGTGCGGCGGCGAGGCCGTTGGGTCCTGACCCGACGACGACGGCATCGGCGACTGGGCGCAGCCGGGCGGTGGGCATGGGCGTCAGCGTGGCAGGCTTACCGCCATGCCGCGTGTCGCCGCGATTGACTGCGGTACCAACTCCATCCGACTCCTGATCACCGATCTGACGCGTGATGAGGCGACGTCCGCCGTGCGGGGTGTCGACGTGGCGCGCCGGATGGAGATCGTGCGGCTGGGCGCCGGGGTCGACGCCACCGGCCGGCTCGATGCCGCGGCGCTGCAGCGGACGTTCGCCGCCGTGGACTCCTACGCCGAGATGATCCGAGAGTCGGGCGCCGAGCGGATCCGCTTCGTCGCCACCTCCGCGACCCGCGACGCGGAGAACGCAGCCGACTTCCTGACCGGTGTCGAGCTGCGCCTCGGCGTCGTTCCCGAGGTCGTCACCGGCGCCGAGGAGGCCGCGCTGTCGTTCGCCGGCGCGACCAACGCGCTCGCCGAGACGCACCCGGCACCGTTCGGCGTGGTGGACATCGGCGGCGGCTCCACCGAGGTGGTCCTCGGTGCTCCTGGCGCCGCCGCCCCTGGCGCCGCTGTCCCAGGCGTCGGTACGACTGGCGAATCCGGTGCCTCCGGCCGGTCCGATGACCGTGGCGGATCCGGTGCGTCCCCCGCGGTCACGGTCGCGGCGGCACTGTCGGTCGACGTCGGCTGCGTCCGGCTCACCGAACGACACCTGCGCTCGGACCCGCCGACTCCGGCCGAGGTCGCCGCCGCCCGCGTCGACGTCGACGCCGCGCTGGACCGGGTCGAGGCCGAGGTTCCGCTGGCCCGCATCCGCACCCTGGTCGGGGTGGCCGGCACCGTGACGACACTGGCCGCTGCCGCGCTTGACCTGCCGCGCTACGACTCCAGCGCCATCCACGCCAGCCGGCACACCGTCGACGGCATGCTCGCCGTGTGCGACCGGGTGATCCGGGCGAGTCGCGCCGAGCGGGCCACCTGGCCGTTCATGCACCCGGGCCGGGTCGACGTGATCGGCGCTGGCGCCGTGATCTGGGCTGCCGTCGTCGAGCGGGTCGCCGAGCGGGCCGGGCTCGCCGAGGTCCTGGTCAGCGAGCAGGACATCCTCGACGGGATCGCTGCCTCGCTGCTGGCCCGATGACGGCCTTGTCGACGGCCTGGCCGACCGCTCGGTGACCGCGACCCATCCCACCGCGCTGGCCGCGCTGGACGCCGAGGTGGTCAGCTGCCGGCGCTGCCCGCGGCTGGTCGCCTGGCGTGAGTCGGTGGCCGAGCTGCGACGCCGCGCCTACGCCGACGAGCCCTACTGGGGCCGTCCGCTCGCCGGGTTCGGCGACGCCGAGGCGCGGGTCGTCGTGCTCGGCCTCGCACCAGCGGCGCACGGCGGTAATCGGACCGGCCGGGTGTTCACCGGGGACCGGTCCGGTGACTGGCTCTACGGCGCGCTGTACCGCGCCGGTCTCGCCAATCAACCGACGAGCACCCATGTCGGTGACGGCCTGGAGCTGCGGGGGTGCCGGGTCACCGCCGCGGTGCGCTGCGCCCCGCCCGCGAACCGCCCCACCCCCGAGGAACGGGACACCTGCGGGCCCTGGCTCGACGCCGAGCTGCAGGAACTCGCCGCGGCGAGCGTGATCGTCGCCCTCGGTGGGTTCGCCTGGGACGCCGGGCTCCGCAGCCTGCACCGGCTGGGCTTCGCCGTGCCGCGCCCGCGGCCCGCCTTCGGGCACGGCCGGGAGGCGACGCTGCGGCGGCATGCGACCGGGCATCCGCTGACCCTGCTCGGTTGCTACCACGTGAGTCAGCAGAACACCTTCACCGGCCGGCTCACCGAGGTGATGCTCGATGAGGTCTTCGGCCGGGCGCTCGCACTGGCGGCCAGGTAACGGTTGGGGTGAGACTGCCCCGACACGGTGCTCCAGAACCCCTCGCGCGACGTGATCTGTCACCCTCGGTCTCACTGTGCAAGCACTTGGCAATGGGGTGGGGGGTGCCGTCGTGGCGGCGAGCCCGGCGCTGCTCGTCGACATACTGCTCGGCGTGGTCGCGGCGGCGGTCTTGCTGGGCGCGCTCGCGGTGGCGTGGCGCAGCGGTGACCGTGGTGTGGTGCTGGATGCCGCGATGCTCGGCACCGGCGTCGCAGTGACGGCATGGGCGGTCTCCGCCGGCTTGTGGCCCAGCCGTGCAGTCGATGTCGCCGCGCTCTGCCGCACCGTGGCTGCCGTCGCCAGCCTCGGCCTGGCGCTGCCGACGGTGTCCGCGTTGCGATCCCGGTGGCGCCGGGTCGCGGCCGCGGCTGCCCTGCTCGCGCATGCCGCGGCTCAGGCGGGGGCGCTCGGCGGGGAGTCGGTGAGGTGGCCGGTCCCCGTGGCCGCCCGCGCGGTCACCGCTGCCAGAACGACGAGCGCCGCGCCCCTGCTTCTCATCGGCCTGCAGGCCGCCGACATCTCGGTCAGCCCTCGACCGCTCGTCCTGGGGTGGGTCGTCATGGTGCTGTTGGCGGCCGTGCGATCGGTCGACCTGTCCACCCGGCTGGCTCGGGAGCGTGCCGAGCATGATGCCGTGCAGCGTTTCCAGGGAGCCTTCGAGCAGGCGCTGGTCGGCATGGCCCTGATCGAGACCGAGGGCGAGCATCGCGGCCGGCTGAGCGAGGTCAACGACGCGATGTGCCGGACGTACCGGATGGAGCGGGCTGACCTGGTGGGGCAGCCGATCGAGATGCTCATCGGGGCGCGCCCCGAAGCGCGCGCTTCCGGCGGCGCGGGCTCAGGACCCGAACGACGGCAGCGGGACCGCCCAATGGCAGGGGTGCTGGACCGGCTGCGAGAGCAGCGCCGCGTCGCGCTGCCCGCGGAGGTGCCGCTGGTGACCGCCGACAGTCGAGACGCCTGGGGAGTCGTCTCGCTGTCGCTGACCGACGGCATCGGCAGCGCCCAGGCCGTGCTGCAGATCGAGGACGTCACCGAGCGCCGCGTGGCGCGCGAGGCCCTGAGCCACCTGTCGATGCAAGATCCGTTGACCGGCCTGGCCAACCGGCGGCACCTCGACGATCGGCTGGCCACTGCCCTGGCACGGGCCGAACGGACCGCGACGCCCGTCGCCTTGCTGCTCCTGGACCTCGTCCGGTTCGCTGCCGTCAACGAACGCCACGGTGCGCAGGTCGGCGACGAACTGCTGGTCGAGGTCGGTGCCCGGTTGCGAGCCGTCACCCGGCCCGCAGACGTGGTGACGCGGCTGGACGCCGACCACTTCGCGGTGCTGCTGGAGGAGCTGAACAGTGTGGCCGACGTGCCGACCGTCGCCGAACGGATCATCAGTGCGCTGGCCAAGCCGTATCAGGCCCGGGATTCGCAGATCAGCGTCATCGCCGCCCTGGGCGTGGCGGTCGCGACGTCGGCGCCTCGCGAGCTGTTGGCCGACGCGCAACTCGCGCTGGATCGCGCCAAGCTGACGCGCTCGGCCCGGCCGGTGTTCTTCGACGAGGAGTTGCGAACCCGGGCCGTCGACCGGGCGAGCATCGCCGATGAGCTTCGCGCGGCACTGTTAGGTACCGGTCTGCGAGTGGTCTACCAGCCCGTCGTCGCCATCCCTGGCATCGGCAGCGCCGTCCGACCGGTGATCGGGTGGGAGGCGCTGCTGCGCTGGGATCGGCGCGGTTCCGCCGGGGCCAGCCGGGAGCAGTCGCCGGGCGCGTTCCTCGACATCGCCGAGGAGTCGGGCCTCATCGTGGCGATCGGGCAGCGGGTGCTGGAGATCGCGCTCGCGGCGCTGGCGGTGTTGCCGGCACCGGCCGGCACCACCAGCGCGACGATGGGCGTGAACTTCTCCTACCCGCAGCTGGTGCGGCCCGACGCCGCGGCCCGCGTGATCCGGGCTGTCGAGACCGCCCGGCTCGACCCGGACCAGCTACAGATCGAGGTGACCGAGAGCGTGCTCGTCGACGGTGGGGATGACGTGCTGGCGACGTTGCGACGGCTGCGCGAGCACGGTGTCCGCATCGCGCTCGACGACTTCGGGACGGGGCACAGCTCGCTGTCGCTGTTGCGCCGGCTCCCGATCGACGCCGTCAAGATCGACACCTCGCTGATCGCGGCGCTGGAGCGCAGCCGATCCGATGTGCAGGTGGTCGCCGGTCTGGTCCAGCTGGCATCGGGGTTGGGCCTGGCGGTGGTGGCAGAGGGGGTCGAGACGGCCGACACCGACCAGGTGGTGCAGCGCCTCGGGGTGAACGCCGCGCAGGGCTGGCGCTACGGCAAGCCGATGCCCGCGCCCTGGCCGCATGCCGAACCGCTGTTCGCACCGCTGGGGTCGCAGCGCCGACCGATGCCTGCTGCATCGCCTGGCGTCGCGGCCCCCTAGGCGGCGTGGCTAGCTTGGTTCGGTGGGTCAGGACCGAGGGGCGAATACTGCGGTGGCGCCCGGCCCGTCGCATCCTGGTGCTGGGCGGCGGGTACGTCGGGTTCCACACCGCGCTGGCGCTGTTGCGAGATCATCACCGGCCGGGTGGTGTCCCTCGACAACGCCGACCGCCGTGCCCGGATCCTGCCGCTGCATGGTGCCCCCACGACCGATCTTGGCGGGGTCGGGGCCTGGTTGCTGACGGGGGCCTAGCCTTGGCCGGTGGCCCCCGTAGCCCAACCGGCAGAGGCAGGCGACTTAAAATCGCAGCAGTGCGGGTTCGAGTCCCGCCGGGGGCACCGCCGGGGTCCCGGGGGTGGCCGAACCAAGATCACCGCAAGCAGGCCGCCTCGTCTCGTCGAGCAGGCACTTGTCGACAAATGAACGTGTGGGCCCGCTTCCCGTGCCCGCTTTGTGGACAAATGGCTGGGTGGGGGTGCTCGCGCGGCTCACTTTGTGGACAAATGGCTGGGTGGGGGTGCTCGGCCGGCCCGCGATGGCTGGCAGTGGTCACCAGCGATCCCCGCGATCTGAGCCGGCTAGATCCTGGTGGGTCTGGCAGCCATCTCGTCGTCACCGGCCGGAGTCCGGGGCGACGCCGAGGTCGACCGCGGCTGATTCGGCCACCTCCGGCCCCATCAATCGGCGCAGCAACAGCAGCCCGTCCAGGCGCGCCAACAACCCCCACGCCTGTCGCCGCCGAAGTGCCGGGTCCGGCTCGGCGATCCGAGGATCCAGCCACTGCGCCCACGCCTGCGCGATGGCGTGGGCAGCCTCGGCGTAGGGCGAACGGCGGGCGCTCGCCAGTCCGGTCACCTCGAAGAAGACGGCGAAGGAGGGATCGGCCGCGTCGGAGGCGAGTACCGGCCAGGCCAGGCGCAGCAGGTCGTCCGCCGGCATCGGGCGTGACCCGAACGCCTCGTCCAGCAGGTCCTGCAGCTGCTTCCCGAGAGCGCCCAGCACCTCGGTGATCAGCGCGTCCTTGGTGGGGAAGTAGTAGACGACGGTGCGATCGTTCGTGCCCAACCGCTTGGCGACGGCAGCGAAGCTCAACAATCCGATGCCGTTCTCAAAGGTCACCAGGAGCGCGGCTGCCAGCATCTCCGCTCGCTGATGCTTGTGGCCCACGGCCTTGACTGTAGCGAGCACTACGGCTAGTTTGTAGTTATCACTACACTTTGGAGGAGCGATGCTGAACCCCCGCCGGATCTGGGACACCCTGCTCGCCGTGGCGGTGATGATGGTTTCGGCGGTGAGTGTGCTGTTCATCCTCATGCCGATCCCCGCGCTGCGGGCACTCAACCCGCTCTTCTTCGCCGACGACGCGCCGGCGATCAGCGGGGCTGCCGCCGAGGGGTACGTGGCGTTCGTGTTCGGCGTCCTCGGCGCGGTCATGCTGGGTTGGATGAGCGCCCTGCTGTTCATCATCCGGGGGCCACTGCGGCGTCGTTCCCGCGGGGCCTGGTGGCAAGTTGTCGCGTCCGTTGCGATCTGGTTCGTCCCGGACTGCGCCGTGTCGCTGTGGTGGGGCTACCCCGAGAACGCCGCGGGCAAGGTCGCCTTTGCGATCCTGTTCGCGGTGCCGCTGATCGGCATGCGGTCCGAGCTGGTCGACGATATGCCGTCGCCCAGTCCGGCCGCGCGGCCGGCGCTGCGCTGAGCCTGCGACCGCCCCTACTCCTGCGACCGCCCCTACTCCTGCGGGCGCTGCCGCAATCGCTTGACCTGGCCGGTGCGGCGCTTGGCCTCCAACCGCCGGCGGCGTGACCCCACTGTCGGGCGGGTCGGACGTCGCGGCGGCGCGGACGGAGCCAGCGCCTGGCGCAGGATGGCGACCAGCCGGACCCGGGTGGCCTCGCGATTGCGCAGTTGTTCGCGGTACGTCGACGCCGCAATGGTGATCACGCCGTCGACCAGCCGACTCTCCAGCCGCTGCAGCACCTGAGTGCGTTGGCCCTCGTCCAGCGCGCGGGTAGCCGCCACGTTCCACGACAACTCGGCGCGGCTGTCGGCGGTGTTGACCCCTTGACCGCCCGGCCCGCTTGAGCGGGAGAACCGCCACCGGAGCTCGTCGGCCGGAATCACCACCCCGCTCGTGACGATCAGGTCCTCGGCCACCCGCTCAGCATGCCGTTCAGCGGTGGCGTGCGGTCTCTGGCGCCGCAGCGAAGGAGCGCAGCACTTCCGCCACGCCGCGCAGATAGCTCTCGATGGCGCCCCGCTCCGCCTCGTCGAACTGCTGAGCTACTTCGTCAAGGCGGTCGAACAGTGGCTCCAGCTCACCCAGCATCCGGCCGAGCGCCTGCTCTGTCGGCTCGACGATCACCCGCCGGCGATCCCCCTCGTGGCGGCGGCGCGTGACATGCCCAGCCGTCTCCAGCCTGTCCACCAGTTCCGTCCCGGATCCCGTCGAGATACCCAGACGATTGCTGAGCTCCGCCGGACCGGGTGGCTCCGTCCCCGTCATCACGTGATTCATCGCGTCGAACTCCAGCGGCCTGAGTCCCAGCCTCGAGCCCAGTGCCAGATTCACGTCCACGGTGGCGCGTTGCACGGACCGCAGCGCCCAGGAGAGCTCCGAGCCCTCGGGCTCCCCGCGATCCCCCGTCGACGCGACGTGCGCCCGCTCACGACGCTCCGTCGCATCAACGCCGCCGTGGGCTTGCACTCGCTCCGACACGGAGCCATAGTACCGGCAAGGTATCTCGGCAACGGAGATACTCCTCTGCAGAGACAGGAGCTGAGATGTCATCCGTCCCGTCTGACGATTCTCACGCGGCTGCGGGGTTGTTCGTGCTCGCACCGCAGTTCCTGCAGCTCGTCACCTCCTACACGGCGCTCGGAGCCGCCGTCGCGCTGTTGGCCGTTCCGGTGGGGGTGGGGGCGGGAACCGGCCTGGCAGCGGCCGCGATCGCGCGTGTCGGGGCCTCGCTACCGGGAGTCGCCGGGCTGATCGCAATGGCAGCCGGCTTCTCCGCGCTGGCGTGGGCGCTGCCCGGCTTGCCGTGGTGGCAGCTGGCGGTCGGTCTGGTTGTCTTCGGCGTTGGCTTCGGTCTCGCCGTCACCCCAGGGACCGTGTTGATCCTCGAGGGACTGCCTGCCGAGCGGCGCTCGGTGGCCAGCGCCGTCAACGACATCACGAGGGAGGTAGGGGGCGTGGTGGGCATCGCTGTGCTGTCCGCCGTGCTCAGCCGTGCCTACGCCGATCGACTCGCCACGGCGGGCGCTGACTTACCGCCGGAGGCAGCAGCCGTCGCCGCGGAGGGCGCCGCGGTCGCGGTGGCGACAGCGCCCATCCTGGGCGACTCCGGTCCCGCGCTGGTGGCGGCCGCGCAGGACGCCTTCTCGGCCGGCTTCGAGGCCGCGCTGTGGATCGGCGCCGCCACCCTGCTCGCCGCCGCCCTCCTGGTCGGTGTGATCGCGCCACGTCGAGCGGGGCGTGCCGCCCAGCAGGGTGACGCCGTGGGCAGCTTGTCGCTCGGCACACCACAATGAGCCCGACGAAAGGGCTGCGCCATGATCGTGTTGACCGGGCCGACCGGGAATGTCGGTGCCGAGGTTGCCCGGCTGTTCGCCGGGTCGGTCGACCCGGGAGCGTTCCGGGTGGCGGCGCACCATCCGGATCGAGGGCGGGAAATGCTCGGTCGGCGGGTGCAGGTGGTGGCCTTCGACTATGACGACGCGGCGACCTGGCCCGCAGCCTTCGCGGGCATCAGGAGTCTGTTCCTCATCTTTCCCCTGCCGACGCCGCGGGCCGTGCGCACCCGGATGATCCCCGTCATCGACGCCGCCGTGGCCGCCGGGTGCCGCCACATCGTGTACCTATCGGTCCCCGGCGCCGATGCCAACAAGGTGGTCCCGCACTACCGGGTCGAGCGCCACATCGAGGCCTCGGGGGCCGATTGGACGTTCCTGCGCAGCGCCTTCTTCATGCAGAATCTGCACCGGACCATCTCCAGCCATGGCATCGACATCGCCGAGCACGACGAGGTCTTCATTCCCGCCGGTCGGGGTTCCACCAGCTTCGTCGATGCCGCCGACATCGCCGAGGTCGCCCGACTGGCGCTGCTGCATCCCGAGGGTCACCGGCGCCGCGGCTACGTCCTGACCGGCCCGGCCAGGCTGCGGATGGACGAGGTAGCCACCGCACTCAGCGACGTCCTCGGCCGCTCGATCCGTTACAACCGCCCCTCGATGGCGCGTTTCTGGTACCGGTTGGCCCGGCGCGGGGTGCCGCTGGACTCGATCGCGTTCATGACCATCGTCTACACGCTGACGAGAACGGGCCGGAACGAGCCGATGACCGACGACCTGGAGCGGCTGATCGGCCGTCCGCCTCGCAGGCTGCGAGAATGGGCCGAACATGCCGCGTGGCGCTGGGAGCAGCGCGTCTGGACCTGACGCGCGCTCGATCAGCGCAGTCGACGGGAACCTCCGGAGGCGTTGCGCGGTTCAATGGGTAGACGGCGCCGCCGTCGACGACACGGAGGAGAACATGCAGGGCAACAACCCGGTCTTCAACCGGAACGAGGCGTTCGGCCGCAACGGCGGGTACGCGACCTTCAACGACGTGAGAACACCGAGCGCGGACGAACTGCGCACCCAGTACGGCATGCCGAGCGCGACCCGTCCCGGCGCGGTGATGACCCTCAACGACGTCGTCGCCAAGTCGGCCCTGCTGTTCGGCCTGTTCCTGCTCGCCGCAGTGCCCACGTACTTCCTCCTGCCGCCGGAATTGATCGGCGTCGCCTGGATCGGCGGCATCGTCGTGACGCTGGGGCTGGGGCTCTTCATCGCGTTCAGCAAGACGGTGCGACCGCCGCTGATCGTCGCCTATGCCGTGCTGCAGGGCGCCTTCGTCGGTGCCATCAGCCAGGCATTCGCGGGCCTGTACGAGGGCATCGTGCCGCAGGCCATCCTGGGCACCCTCGCCGCGTTCACCGGCATGCTGATCGCCTATCAGACCGGCCTGATCAAGGTCACCAATCGGTTCCGCAAGATCATGATGTTCGCCATCATCGGCTGGTTGGTGCTGGGCGTCGTCAACATCATCGGTGTGGTGCTGGGGTTCTCACTGTTCTTCGGCACGGGCGTGCTGGGCCTCGCGCTGTCGGCGATCGGCGTGGTCCTGGCCTCGCTGACGCTCGCCCTGGACTTCGACTTCATCGAGCAGGGCGTGCGCAACCAGATCCCCGAGCAGTACTCATGGCTGGCCGCCCACGGCCTGCTGGTCACCCTGGTCTGGCTGTACCTGGAGATCCTGCGCCTGCTGGCCATCCTCCGCAGCCAGAACTGATCCCGTAGCACTTAGCCACATCCCGAGACCCGTGTTGCCCGAGCCGAGTGATCCGCGCGAGCGGGTCCGGCTCGAGGCGGGACGGGTCGCGATGCGTCTGGCGGCTCTCGGCCCGCGCCGGGTCCCCGATGATCTGTTGAATCATGCCTGCGCCGACCTTGCCCAGCTGGCGTGGGCCGCCGAGCGGCTGCCCGGAGCGCCGCCCCCGATCCTGGTCCCTAAGCACGGCTGGCCGGACGTGGTCAAGGTGCTGACCGGGGACCTGCTCGCCGTACCGGGCGAGGTCGGCGAGCTGGCTCCGGCGGCGGACCGGCTCACGCGGTTGCGACGCGAGCTGCCCTGACGTAACCCTGGCGGATCTCTGGCGCCAGCCGTTCGATCGCGTAGCGAACCGTCGTTCTGGGTAACGCTGGGCGGGTGTCGAGGAACCGTCGCAACGCGGCCTCGTCTCCCTTGCTCACCTCACGCAGCATCCATCCCATCGCCTTGTGCATGAGGTGATGAGGGTCGGTGGACAGCCGGTCCACCAGGTCGCACGTCACGTCGATCCTGCCCGAGCGGATGTACCCCCAGCTGGCCATCACAGCGATCCGCCGTCGCCACATCACGGCCGATCCCGCCAACGCGTCGAGGATTGCAGCCGACTCGGCCTTGGCCGCCGGGCCTGTGCGACGGGCAAGCCAACCACCCAGCACCCGCGGCGCTGAGCAGTCGACCAGGTCCCAGTTGTTCACGCGGTCGGCGTGGTCCAGGTAGAACCGCGCCAGCCGTTCGTGACCCAACGCTTCGGCCCGGCGCGCGGCATCGTCGAGGATCGCGAGGGCGACGAATCGGTGCTCGGGGACGGGACTGCCGAGCAGGGCGGCGAGCGAGTCCGCGGGAAGGGCTCGATACCGGCGGGCGGCGGCGCGCAGGTCGGGGTTCCTCACCCCGAGGAAGACGTCGCCCTCTCCGTAGCCACCGGCCCCGGTCTGGAAGTACGTCGCGAGGAAGGCCGCGTGGCGGGCGTCGGCGAGCGCGCCGATCTCGCTGATCAGGGCCGCGACGCTCACCGCCGGCCCCGCCGCAACCGGACCCAACGGCCGCGGGCGCCGCGCTCGGCCCCCTCGACGAGTGTCGCCATCACCTCGGTGCCGGAGTTCTCCGATGCCAGCACGGCGGCCTCGCCAACACCCGCGACCAGATCGATGCGCTCGCCGACGGTCTCGCCCCCACCGCCACCGGGCAGCCCGAGTGCTCCGGCGAGTGCCGGCAGCAGGTAGTCCACCGCCCGCGCATAGCCGGCGGCCGACGGGTGGAACCGGTCCTCGGCGAACATCAGCTCTCGCTCCGCGGCGAACGCCGGACCGAGCAGGTCACCGATCGAGACCGCACGGCCACCGGCCTCGACGACCGCGATCGCCTGAGCCGCCGCCAGCTGGCGTGACCAGCGGTGTGCCAACGTCCGCAGGGGCTGCGGGATCGGGCGCACGGTGCCGAGGTCCGGGCAGGTGCCGACCACGACAGCGGTACCGGCGCCGCGCAGCCTGGTCACCGATTCCGACAGCTGCCGAACACTGACGGGGGCGGGGGTGCGGTGCTTGACGTCGTTGGCGCCGATCACGATGACCGCGGCGTCCGGTGCCGGGCCCGCGGCCAGCAGATCCTCCACCTGGCGGGTCAGGTCCTCGCTCGTGGCGCCCACGTGAGCGGCGACGGACAGGTCGACTGCCCGCCCGGTCAGTCGGGCGAGCTGGGTCGCCACCAGCGCCCCAGGCGTCTGTGCCGCCACGGCGACGCCGAGCCCGACCGCACCGGAGTCACCGAGCATCACCAGGCGCAGCGGCGCGTCGGTCGCCGTAGTGTTCCCACCGTGCTCGTACCGCCCCTCGGCGCGGACCGGGACGGGCATCCGCGTTTCGATCAGCCGCCGCGCGGCCATGGCCTCGGCCAGCAGCAGGCCGATCCCGGCGACCCCTACGGCGGTCAGCCCGCCGCCACCGAACGCGGCCGCGGCGGCGATCCGCCGGGCGGCCCGTACCCGGCCTGCCGGGGGCGCGGGCGTTGCCGCAGGCGCCGGAGCGGACCTGCGCGCGGGCATCCGCGCCGGCGCCCGGCCCGCAGTGCGGGCGGTGGGCTTCAGCGGTCCAGCACGGGTCGCTTTCTCAGCCATGCCCTGATCCTCTCGCGGGGCCGGTCCCGCATCTCGGGACCGTGGGTGAAGGCGGCCATCGTGTAGTCCAGTTCGCCGAGCATGTGGCGGGTGCGCTGGTACAGCGGGAAGTCGTGGCTGACGTAGGCCGGCAGCCCCCGCAGCCCGCCCACGTTGAGGATCGTGTCCCCGGTGATGAGGATGCCCGAGGACTCCAGGAGCAACGACACGTGCCCGGGAGTGTGACCGGGGGTATGCACCACCCGCAGGCCGCCGGCGATCGGCAGCACGTCGCCGTCCTTGATCTCCTCATCGACCTCCACCCCCGGGAACGCCTGATTGACGGGAATGCCGAACAGTCGCGTCACGACATAGCGGACGTCGGGTGTCGGCGGGCGACCGCGACGGGCGTAGGCGGCGTCCTCGGCGTGGACGATGACCCGCGCGCCGGTACCGTGGGCGATCCGCGCCGCAGAGCCGGCGTGGTCGTAGTGGCTGTGGGTCAGCACTATTCGCCGGATATCGCCGGGATCCTTGCCCATCGCTCGCAGCCCGTCGAGCAGCCGCCCGGAAGCGAACGGTGTCCCGGCGTCGATCAGGGTCACCGACTCGTCCTCCTCGACCAGCGCGAAGGAGTTGACGATGTCGCGCGGAATCGTGGGGATCCGCCATACGCCCGGTGCGAGGTGAACAGCTGCTGATGGCACATGGCCAGGGTAGGCAGTAGCAGCCGCAGGGCAGCGGGGAGACCCGGCTGGGGGCCCCGAAACAAGGGCGTTCTGACACGATGACGCCATGCGGTATGCCGAGTCGGTCGTCGACCTCGTGGGCAACACCCCTCTCGTCCGCCTTCACCGGGTGACGCATGGCCTGTGGGAGGGCGCCGCTGCGGGCGAGGGCCCGCTGGTGCTCGCCAAGGTGGAGTACCTCAACCCCGGCGGCAGCGTCAAGGACCGGATCGCGCTGAAGATGGTGCTGGCGGCCGAGGCCGACGGCAGCCTGTCGCCCGGCGGCACCATCGTGGAACCGACCAGCGGCAACACCGGCGTTGGCCTGGCCCTGGTGGCGCAACAGCGCGGCTACTCGTGCGTCTTCGTCTGCCCGGACAAGGTCAGCGAGGACAAACGCAACGTGCTCCGGGCCTACGGCGCCGACGTGGTGGTCTGCCCGACGGCGGTCGAGCCCGCCGACCCCGAGTCGTACTACTCCGTATCCGACCGGCTGGCGCGGGAACTGCCGGGCGGCTGGAAGCCGAACCAGTACGCGAACCCGGCGGGCCCGGCCAGTCACTACGAGACGACGGGACCTGAGATCTGGCGAGACACCGACGGCCGCGTCACGCACTTCGTCGCCGGCGTCGGCACCGGTGGCACCATCACCGGCACCGGGCGCTACCTCAAGGAGGCGGGCGCCGCCGGGGGTCACCAGGTCAGCGTCGTCGGGGTCGACCCGGAGGGCTCGGTGTACTCCGGTGGGACCGGGCGGCCCTACCTCGTCGAGGGCGTGGGTGAGGACTTCTGGCCCTCCGCCTACGATCCCAGCGTGCCCGACGAGATCGTCGCGGTCAGCGATGCCGACTCGTTCCACATGACGCGGCGGCTGGCCCGCGAGGAGGGGCTGCTGGTCGGCGGGTCGTGCGGTATGGCGGCGGTCGGCGGGCTGCGGGTGGCCGCCCGGCTGGCGGCGCAGGGCCGCAATGACAGCGTCGTGGTGATCCTGCTGCCCGACGGTGGCCGGGGCTACCTCTCGAAGATCTTCAACGACGGCTGGATGGCGTCGTACGGCTTCCTGCCGGGCGGCCGAGGCCGCACCGCCGGCGACGTGCTGCGCGGCAAGGCCGGCGACATGCCGGCGCTGGTCCACACCCACCCCAGCGAGACGCTGCGGGACGCGATCGAGATCCTGCGCACGTACCAGGTCTCGCAGATGCCGGTCGTCAAGGCCGAACCGCCGGTGATGGCGGGCGAGGTCGCGGGGTCGGTCACCGAGGAGCACCTGCTGGAGGTCGTCTTCAGCGGCGTGGCGTCCATGGCCGACCCGGTCTCGGCCCACATGGGTCCGCCGCTGCCGCTGATCGGTTCGGGTGAGGACGTCGAGATGCTGCGCAAGGCGCTGCAGGTCAGCGACGCCGTGATGGTCGTCGACGACGGCAAGCCGGTCGGCGTGCTGACCCGGCACGACCTGCTGGGGTTCATCGCGTCATGACCGACGGCCACGAGCCGGCGCAGGGTCATACCAGCGTCGGTTCCCTGTTCCTGCGCCCGGCCTACCGTGGGGCCGGCCGGGGGCCCGGCGCTCAGCGGACCTCGGCGCTTCGGGCACCGGTCACCGCGGGAACGGTCCTGCTGCACGGCGACCTGCACAATCACTCCGACCTCTCCGACGGCTTCGGTGCGGCGCAGGACGCGTTCGTCTCGATGCGCGCCGCAGGGCTGGACGCGGCGGCGCTGACCGACCACGCGGGCATCACCGATCGCGACGGGGTGCTGGACCGCGCGCTGCAGGAGACGCTGCGGCGGGTGTCGGCGGACGCGGGAATGCCCTCGGCGATGATGAGCGACTCCGGGTACCAGCGGGCCGGGGAACTGGCCGATCTCGCCGACCAAGCCGACCGCTTCGCGGCCATCCGGGGATTCGAGTGGACCACTCCGCACATCGGGCATGTCAATGTGTGGTTCTCGCCCGTGTGGACCCCGGTCACCGACGTCGAACCTGCCACCGGGATGTCGGTGCTACGGGACTGGATCACCGATGTGGCGGGCACCGTCGCGGGAGCCGACGTGCTGGCCGGGTGGAACCATCCCGGGCGCGAACCGCTGCGCTACGAGGGCTTCCGCTACGACGCGCGGCTGGCCGACCGGCTGGTGAGCCTGGAGATGTTCAACCGGGACACCGACTACCTGTTCGAGGGGGTGTCACGAGGCGCCCGCTCGCCGTTGCTGGACTGCCTGGACGCCGGGTGGTGGCCCGGGCTGCTCGGCGTCAGCGACGAGCACACCCCGCGGTGGGGCTTCGAGCCGGAGCGGGGCCGCGCGGGGCTGTGGGTGCGGCAGTGGTCACGGGCCGGGATCCGGGAGGCGCTGGTGGCGCGGCGGTTCTTCGCCACCCGGGAGGCCGGGTTGCGGCTGGACATGGTGGCGGCCTGGGCGCGGGCCGGGGCGAGCGCGCCGGACGCCCTGGACGTTGCGGACCGGCCCGAAGCCGTGCGGATGGGCGGTCGACTGTCGCGGGCGGTGGCCGCAGACATCCCGGGCGTTGACACGGCGGCGGTGGACCTGGCCCTCGACATCGATGGTGGGCCCACGTGGGACCGCCGCGAGGTGGCGGTCGCGGCCCTGACCACCGGAGCGAGCGTGCCGGAGGTGGTCGCGGAGGGCGCAGCCCGCTCGGGCGTGCCGACCACGCTGCGGGTGCCGGTGCCGCTGGACGGGTCGGTTCCCTGGCTGGTGGTCCGGGTGGCCGATCCTGCCGTGCCGAACGACCGCCCGGGTCCGCCCGGCCACCCAGCGAACCGCCGCGCGCTGGCCTACGCAAGTCCCATCGGTGTGGGGTAGGTCTTGAAGTCGCGGTGTGGTCATCCAGTGTGGGTCTTCACTGCCTCGCTGACTGTTGCTGGTGGTGCTGCACAGCATGTCACGCGGCTGCGGCCGCCGCCGTCGAGCTGAACCGGGCCACCACCGCGCGCACAGGAGGGTGCCGCCATTGCCTCCACCGAGGGTCGAGGGGGTTGCTGACAGTTCGTCACCCTTGGCGGCGAGCTGCTGCTGGTGCACCATCGGCGGCTTTGACGCGCTTGCCGTATGCCCGGTTGCCAGGAACGTCGCGGTACATGCTGAAGCCGGGTACGCGCTCATAGCCCTGACTTTCGTAGAAGGCGTGAGCTGTTGCTTGTCGTCCTCCGACGTCGAGGATGACGTCGTGGTAACCGTGCACCTGGGCGGTGTCCTCCAAAGCGCGGAGAATCCTCGCGGCCAGGCCATGGCGGCGAGCGGATACCACGACGAATAGTCGTTTAATCTCAGCGCTGCCCGGTGGGGCGGGTGGGTG
>ENA-ORBV01004559-ORBV01004559.1-microbial-mat-metagenome-genome-assembly--contig:-NODE-4559-length-26422-cov-4.855912_pt1 | contig 26422 bp, 10 predicted proteins | sample MGYA00237777_ERZ505514 | MGnify/ENA primary metagenome ERZ505514 (study PRJEB26160, sample SAMN06269048) | microbial mat metagenome | isolation source: Oligotrophic lake microbial mat | place...
TTTTCAAGCAGAAGACGGCATACGAGATTCGCCTTAGTCTCGTGGGCTCGGAGATGTGTATAAGAGACAGCGTTTTCCAGCGGCACCGATTGACCGGGCTTAACCGACACGCCGTCAAGCATGGTGCCGTTGGGGCTACCTTGGTCGTCGACCGCGCAACGGTTTTCCACCGCGTCGTAGCGCAGAACCAAATGATTGCGGCTGATGCGCTGCAGGTTGTCCTTATGGGTGGCCACCGGGTAGTAGCGCAGGCAGAGATCTACCGGCGGTTCACGCAGTTTGCCCATGATGAGCTTCGGTCGAGCGAACAACACCACGCCGCTGGGATCGGTCGTGTTGTCCGGCAGTAAGCTGAGCCAGTCACCAGCAATCGCGAGGTCAAGACCGCCCTCAACTCGTTCCGGCAGTTTTGGCGCGCTGTAACGCGGTGGACCACCACCAAGCACGGCCGTGGCGAGGGTCTGGGTACGCACGCCGTCTGGTCCACCGCCAGCAGGCATGGCGCGCGTAGCCATGGTCGCTTGCGGAACGGCTGACGGATCGTCGAGCGCCAACAGGTTGGCGGCGATGGTCATGATATCGCCGGAGTTCATCGGCTGAGTCGGCGCGGCGTCGAGCAGATCGGAGTAGATCGACGCTTCTTTGCCAGCGGTTGAGCTGGCTCCACCACGCAGATCGGCGACGATGGTTTGCTGTTCGGAGGACGGGTTCAGATTCGTCGCCACCGTTGGCATGTCGGCTGACGGCGTGAACGCCGCGCCATCACGCCCGGAGAGATCGCCTTGGCGGGTGTCCTCTTCGATCGCGCTCTTGGGCGTCAGGCCGAGTTTGACCAGCACGTTGGCGATGGCGGAGCGTAAATCTTCCGGATCCTTGAAGCGTTTGCCGCGCTCCTTCTGCATACAGGTGGCGATGATCTGCCCTGTCGCATCGCTGATCGCTGGTCGCAGTTTGCGGATGTCGGGAATCGAGGCGGTGCAGTGTTTGTGCAGCACCTCCTGCAATTTTCCGTCGAACGGCGCCGTTCCGGCCAAGCAGTAATACAGCACCGCGCCGAGCGCGTAGATATCGCTACGGATGTCGAGGTTGGGATCGGTGACGATCTGTTCCGGCGACATGTAGAGCGGACTGCCGACAATCGCGCCTTCCATGGTCAGCATGGTGCGGTTCGATTCGGTCGAACGTGCGATGCCAAAGTCGGCGAGCTTTGCTTGGCCCTGTTGATTGACGAAGATGTTCGGCGGTTTGATGTCGCGGTGGATAAGGCGAATGCGGTGCGCCTCGGCCAGACCGTCGGCGGCTTGGTAGAGGATCGCCAGCGCGAGGCCTTCGGGCAGACCACCGCGGCGTTCCACTAGGTCCTTCAAGTCACCGCTGTCGACGTACTCCAACACCATGAAGGGCGTGCCGTCCTCCGCCTGGCCGGTGTCGAGGCAGCGCACCACGTGGGGATGGGTGAGCTGCATGGTGATCTTCGCTTCACGTTCGAAGCGGCGCATGAATTCGGTGCCGTGCGACTTGTCCATGCCCGGCGGCAGATTCCCCTTCATGGTCTTGACCACCACCAGCTCGTTTTTCGGCGAGCAGGATAACCACACCGAGCCCATGCCACCGTCAGCCAAATGCGCCAAGGGGATGTAGGGACCGAGGGGACGAATCTCCGCCGACGGGATTAATTCGAGCAATTGATTCGCCAAGTGCGCCGACAGCCCATCGCCTGCCTTGAGCCAGCGCCGCAGGTCATCGAGGTTGGCCAAGCCCTTTTGCTTGGCGTAATCCCCCAGTCGTTGCGCCGGGCCCGCCGCTAAAAGGCGGCGTTTACGCGCAACCTGCACGAGAGCGTCGATGATGACCTGTTGGTCCATGGGAAATCCCAACTAGCGAACGCGATGTCTGGAATGGCGCCGAAGTCTGCAAGGCAGCGGCAAGTGGGGCAAGCAGCTAAACCGAGGTCAGACAAGCGCGCCAAGAGCCTCTTGTGGCGTGTGCCGTTCTACCTCATTGCAGGTCTAATCCCCGGTAGGAGGAAATGCATTGATGGCCGGCATGGGCCGGCTAGACCGTGCCGCACTCTGTACCCTGATACTGGTGAAACGTCACCAAAACTACGGGTCAGCCCAGCGTCATGTATTCGTTCACCCTGAGTTGGAACTCCATGCCTGTCCTCGTCGCCATCTGTCAGACTAGGCATGTCGTACGTCCGCTCCTGATGGGACTGAGCGTCCTGGTCATGAGTCCGGTGCTGGCACCGACGGTCGCGGCCGCGGAATTGGTGGTCCGCAATTTGTACGCAGATCTAGAAATGCTGCCGGCGGATTTTGATTATGAGCTCGATGATGGCGTGCTCAAGCGTTCGGGGTCTGATTCCTTCGATCAAGTCATCGGCTTGGCGGTCGGTGCACGGTATTCGTTCGCTGGCACCGGCGATTCCCATGGTTTCCTCATCGGTGGTCAGGTGACCGTGGCGCAGGGGGCGTACGACCGTGTTGGCAACCTGACCGATTACGGGGTGCGGATCGAAGGCGGATACGGTTACGCCCTCAACGATTCCTGGATGGTGAACCTGCTGCTGCGTGGTGGGTACGGCTGGGCGACGTTCGATATCACCGATAATGATAATTTCTCGGCCGTATCGCTCTCGGGTACGGGGATGACCTATGGCGCGGGTATCGGCGTCGACTACGTGATGTCGGATCGTTGGCAGATCAGCGCCACCGTGGGATACCAGACGACCACTTACGAGCTCTCGGGAAACGGTGTCGATGCCACCATCGATCGTGCGGGTTTCTGCGCGGGGCTGGGCTTCCTGTACCGCCTCTCCAACCAACCAAGTCCGCTGGAGTGAGCCATGTCGACTGACCAGGATCAACCGAGCGACGGGCAGCCACCCAATACACCCCAGCCGAAGCGCACGTCTATCGGCACTGATCCGACGATGCCGATTTCATTCCGCCGACCACCACCCGCGCTCGAATCTGGGCCGGAGGTGGAAGTTCCAGCGGTAGCTCCTGAAGCAACGGATCCTGAAGCGTGGGCCGGATCAGAGCAGACCCTGGTTGGTGCGAGTCCGCCGGAGACGAAAGACAGCGATCGCCAGCCGATCGTGGTGTTCGATGATGATTCATCGAGTTGGATCGGCGCAGAAAAAACCGCCCTTCCTGCTAGTCGACCCGTTGCGAACACCTCCGATCCGGACGATGCCAGCTGGATCGGCAAAGATCAGACCTTGGTGGGAGCGCCTGCTCCGATTGCCAAACCAGCTGCAGTCGCAAACGAGGACGACTGGATTGGACGCGACGCCACCATCATCGGGACGCCCGCGCCGTCGGGGAAAACGCCAACGCATCAGGGTGGCATCACCACCGGTGGTGGGCAGAAGCGCACGAATTCGTCGATGGACGATGGTTGGCATCTTAAGGGCCGCCAGGGCCCATTGACCGGCAAGACGCTCGGCGACTACGAAATCGGCGGCATTCTGGGCGAAGGCGGCATGGGCACGGTTTATCGCGCCAAGCAGATCTCGCTCAAACGCCGCGTCGCGCTTAAAGTCTTGCCGCCGAATCTGTCGTCGAATCCACAGATGCGGCAACGCTTCGAACAAGAAGCGCACACCGCCTCGCTGATCAACTCTCCGAACGTGGTGCAGGTTTTTGCCGCCGGCACGCACGAAGACCTGGTCTATTTTGTCATGGAGTTCGTTGAGGGCACCGATCTCTCTGAAAAAATCCGCGAAAAAACTGACGCAGCCCAGCTGTTTACTCCCGACGAAGCGGCAAGTTATATCGTGCAGGCGGCGCGCGGTTTGGCCGAAGCCGGCAAACACAATATCGTTCACCGGGACATCAAACCCGCCAACTTGATGATCACCGCCAAGAACGTGGTGAAGATCGCCGACTTCGGCATCAGCAAGATCGCTGGTGAACATGGGATGACCATGACCGGCACGGCCGTCGGCACACCGGCCTATTGCTCGCCGGAACAAGGTCGCGGCGATCAGGTCGATGTGCGAGCGGACATCTACTCGCTCGGCGTGGTGTTCTACGAACTGCTCACCGGTCGTAAGCCGTTCGAGGGTGCGACCGCCAACGCGCTGATCTACCAGCACAACTACGCTGAGCCGACGCTCATCACTGCGCTGCGTGCAGAAGTACCGGATTCATACCAAGCGGTAGCGCTCAAGTGTCTCCAGAAGGATCCGGCGAAGCGGTATCAGGACGCGGGCGAATTGGTGTCCGATCTGGAACGTGTACGCGCCGGCTCAGCGCCAATGACGGCGCTGATGAACGCCTTCGGCACCGGTGCCGATGAAGCCATGCGTCGGCTTGGCATCGGCCAGCGCAAGATCTGGCCCTACATCACCGCTGCGCTCGTGCTGGTGGCAATCATTGCCAGCATTGTGATCTGGCAGACCCGTCAGACGGCAGAAGGTCAGCAGATCGCGGATGAGGTCGCGCGCTTGCGCGGCAACCTCGCGGTGCTCGACCGCGCCGAATCGGTGAGCAAAGGCAGCCGTGACGACTTGGTGGCGCTTGATGACGTGATCGACGGCGAAGACGCCGACCTGACGCGTTGGCAAGGCAAGTTGACACGTGTGGAGCAGTTCCAAGGACGCCTTGGTCGACTCGATGCTGCCGGCCTGCCCTCTGCTGCGATGCGCGTTGAATCGACGTCCGACCTGGAACGGTATCGTGAAGATGTCGGCAGCGCAGGTGAAGACGTCGTGCGTTGGCAGGCCAAACTCGACGCGGCACGCGCCGCGGTCACCACGCTGCGTGGGACCTTGGCGGAACTCGATCAGACTCCGGTGGTCAGCAACGCCATGGCCGAGCGTCTGACGCCACCGCTGGCCCAGCTCACCACTCTGGCCGGTGATCAGGACGAGGACGTCAAACGCTGGCAAGGCCGCATCGGCGCCAGCAAGGATCGCGCAGGCACCTTGCGGGCGAATCTAGCGGCGCTCGACCAGACCGACGCAGTGCTGACCGAGGCCCAACTCACCACCCTGGGTCAGGATCTGACCGCACTGAACGCGATCGTTGGCAACGAGGATGGCGGCGTGCGTGGTTGGGACACCGCGCTGACCGCACGGCGCGAAACCATCGCTGGCCTGCGCCAGAACCTCGCTCGTCTTGACGCGGTGGAATGGGCGACGACCTCGTTGCAGGCGGCGTTGGCCGGCGATCTCGCGGCCTTCACCAAGGTCGCCGATCCCAACGCTCCGGAGCTCAAACGTTGGAGTGGGAAACTCACCGAATCATCCGAGCGTGTCACGGGTCTGCGTCGCAGCCTGGCGCGTCTAGATCGGCCTGAGGCGCTGACCCTGACCGAGCAGCAACAGAACGACGAACAGCTCATCGCCTATCGCTCGTTGGTCAGCCCCGATGATGGCCAACTGCAGGCCTGGACCGCCCGCCTACGCGCCGAGCGCGATGCGGTCGCGGCGATGACCGCGACGCTCGTGCGTTTTGACGACGCCAGTCGCATGACCGTGGTGGAGCTGGATACCACCACCAAGGCGGTGACGACCCTGGGCACGCTCGGCGCCTTGGCCGAAGCACGTCAGCGGCTCTACGAACGTCGTCTGGCTGAAGAAAAGCAGGCGCTCGAAGTGCTGCGGCAATCGTTGCGTGCCCGTGATGGCGCCACGGTGACCATCGACCAGCAATTGGTTGATGATCTCAATCTGCTCGCCCGTCTGGCTGGCGAAGGCGATGACGACGTCAAACGCTGGCGCGGTCGGGTGAACGATTACGAGCGCCTGCGTTCGGCACTGGTATCGCTCGATCAGCCGACACCACTGCCGGAAGAGGTTGGCAAACTGCTGGATGCCTACGCGGCCATCGTCGGTCCGGGCTCGGCGGAAGTACGGCGTTGGCGCGCGAAGCTCGCGCGCATCGCCAGTTTGCGGGAGAATCTCGCGTCGCTCGACCGGGTCGAGCCGTTGCCGGAGAACGCCCTGGCCGATGCGCAGGCGTTGGTCGGTGAAGTCGGTCCGCAGGAAACCCAGGCCAAACGCTGGTTGGTCAAGGCGCACCGCGTTGGCGAATTGATCAACAACCTCGAACAGGAATTGAACGGCGCCTATGTGCTTCCCGAGCGTTCCCCCCGTCACCGTGATGATCTGGTGGCGCTGGTCGGCCTGAAGGACGAGCAGGTCGCGCGTCTCGCGACCCACGTGGCGATCCTCATCGGTCCCGGTCGCCCGGCATGGGCTTCCGCTGCCGGGCGTGACGAATTTGGTCTGTGGGCGGAGCTGACCGTCAACGGCGTGACGCAGCGCCTGCGCTACATCCCAGCGGGCACCTTCGTGATGGGCAGTCCAGAAGGCGAGTACGGCCACGAAAAGGATGAAACCCAGGTACGTGTCACCCTCAGCCGATCCTTCTGGCTCGCCGACACCGAATGTACGCAGGGCTTCTGGGCCGCCGGCGCGGGTATCGATGACAGCCGTTTCAAAGGTCTGGAAAATCCGGTCGAACGGGTGTCATGGAATGATGCCAAGGCGTTCTGTGCGGCGCTCAGCACGCAGGTCCCAGGGCTACGGGTGCGTTTGCCCACCGAGGCCGAATGGGAATACGCCTGTCGCGCTGGCGTGACAGCGCCGTTTGCCAGCTACCAAGGAGCCGTGAACACCGACAAACTCGATACCATTGCGTGGTACGCCGGGCTGACGGCTTCCACTCAGGGCGTGAAACGGCGCTTCGGCAATGCGCTCGCGCTGTTCGACATGCACGGCAACGTGTGGGAGTGGTGCGAGGATCGTTACGGCACCTATTCGCCGACCGCAGTCACCGATCCAATCGGGCGCGAACAAGAGACCCGCGTCGCGCGCGGTGGTTCCTTCGGTGACCGCCCCGATCGTCTGCGCGCAGCCAACCGCCTCGCGGTGCGACCGGACATGCGCACGCTCTACCTGGGCATGCGCCTTGCTGTCGCGGTTGATTGGCCGGAGGGCCAGGAACCGGTGATGGGCAACGCGGGTTTGCTGCCGGCGGCTGCCTCTGCGGCATCACCGGCGGCATCACCGGCGGCTGCCATCCCGGTGGGGGAAGCTCCTGCCGCGACACCCGCCAGCGAACCCGCTGCGACCAAGCTCCCTGTCGAAGCGACCAAGGAACCCTGACGTGTTGGTGTCAATCCTTCGCCGTGGCGTTCAAGTCATCGGTGCGGCGGCCGCCCGCCAAGCATGCTTAGTGATGTGTCCATCCCTTGTGAGGAATGTGCGTCCATGAATCTGAAATCGCTCCGGGGAATGGGTGTGGATCTCAAAACCATAATCGTGGCCTGTCTCGTCATCTGCTCGCTCTTCGGCGGGAAGGCAGAGGCCGTCGAACCGAAGATCGCGACCGGTCTGGAGTTTTCCGTCTACTTGGCACCCGACGGTCGGGTGTGGACCTGGGGTAGGAACCAATACGGGCAGTTGGGGCACAACGACGTGGTTCAGCGCACCTCGCCGACCCTGATTCCAGGGCTTACCGATGTGGTGGAGGTGGCCACCGGCTATTATCACGCGATGGCGCTCACGGCGGATGGCACGGTGTGGGCATGGGGCCGTGATTCAGAAGGGCAGACCGGCCAAGGTGTGGCGGTCGCTTCCCGTCCCGCACCCATACAGGTTCCAGGGTTGTCTGGTATGGGCAGCATTGCCTGCGGCGGTTACCACAGCATGGCCCTGACCAAACCGTCGGGCCAACTCTACTCCTGGGGCTATAATGTTTACGGTCAATTGGGCAACGGGAACACCACGACCCAACTGTCTCCGGTCGGCGTAGGGAGCCTCTTCCGGACGATCTCTGGTGGTGGTTTCCACAGCGTCGGCATCGGTAACGATGGCGCGCCCTACGCATGGGGACGTGACCTTGAGGGGCAGGTCGGCAACGACGTGGCCAAGACCAATGTGACCTCCCCAACGCTGGTGGCGGGTGGATTCACCAATGTGGTCAGCATTTCGGCAGGCGGCTATCACAGCATCATGTGCCTTGCCGACACGGCGGTTTACACCTGGGGGCACGATGGCTACGGCCAGCTCGGCAACGGCGCCGTGCTCATCGCCGACCAGCCCACACCCGCCTCGCTCGGCTACACCGCCTGGAAGGTCTCCGCGGGTGATGCCCACAGCCTGATCTTCTATCCAGGCGGTTATGTCTATGCTTTTGGTCACAACAGCGATGGACAATGCCGTTCCGATCCCGCGGCCAATTCGCAACTTGTCACCCCCCAAGGTCTGGGCTGGTTGAATCCGCGTCCGAACGAGTTCGTCGGTGGTCTGTCGCGCCACGTATTGTTCACCCAATCGAATGGAGCCCTGGCCGGCTGGGGCGACAATTCCTACGGCCAGCTCGGATTGGGCAGCACGTCGAACTACCAGTTCACCCAGATCGCTCCGGCGGCCCAATGGTCGCTCGATGTCTTCACCGCGGTGTCGGCGGGCAACGCCCACACCCTGGCATTAAAGGCCGACGGTACCGTTTGGGCCTGGGGTTCCGACAGCAACGGACAGTTGGGTGATGATGCCATCCTGGCCAACAAGAGTGCGCCGGTGCAGGTCGAAGGACTTGCTGGAGTGATGGAGGTCTGTGCCGGCGGTTACCACAGCATGGCGCTGACTACCGGCGGTTCGGTTTATGCCTGGGGTTGGGACGCCTTCGGCCAGTTGGGCAATGACGCCACCTTGGCCGATTCTCCCACGCCGGTCAGCTTGCCGTTGTCCTACATGAGCGGGCTGGGTGCGGGTGCCTACCACAGCTTGGCCATCTACGCCTTCGGCCGCACGGTCCGGTCATGGGGCAGCAACGGGAGTGGCCAACTAGGTGACGCGACCAACACCCAACAACCAACACCGGTGACGGTTTCGGGCCTGAATAACATCCTGAAGGTGGAAGCCGGCTATCAGCACAGTATGGCCTTGTCGAACGCCGGCGGCACGGTCTACACCTGGGGAGCCGACGGGTCGGGACAGTTGGGCAACGATGTTTCGCTGGTGAACTCGAACGTCCCGGTCACCGTCACCTTGAGTTCGATGATCGATATCGCCGGTGGTCAGAGCCATTCGACGTCGACGCGGACCAGTGGTCTCACCCGTGCATGGGGTGCGGACTATTCGGGGCAACTCGGCAACGGCGCGGCCACCGATAATCAACCCACGCCGTCCGTGGTCAGCGGCCTGTCCACCATGAAAGCGGTGAGCGCAGGCGCCGATTTCGCGGATTTCTCTGTGTATTTGTCGAACAATGGGCTGGTGTACTCCTGTGGATCAGACAACTACGGGCAGCTCGGAAACGACGTCACCATACTCAATCAACCAGCCCTGGTGCAGGTGGCTGGCCTGTCGCAGATATACGCCATCACCGCAGGTGACTACCATGCCCACGCGTTGCGCGCCGACGGCACGCTCCATTCCTGGGGGTACAACGGTCTGGGACAATTGGGCAACGACGCCCTGGGCAGCAATACGGCGACCCCGGTAACGATCACCACCAATACCTGGAAACCGACGATCGCCCTGACCATTCCCGACTCCGTCGCGGGTGAAACGGGACCCAATCCGGGCACCATCCGTTTCACGCGTTCATTCGCCAACGCCGGTGCGGTGACGGTCAACTACGACCTTGCTGGAACCGCGGTGAATGGCAGCGACTACACGACCCTCAGCGGATCCGCCGTCATCCCGGCGGGTGCCAGCTTTGTCGACGTGACTCTCACGCCGATCGACGACTTCCGGGACGAGGACAACGAATCGGTCGATGTCACCCTGATCGATGGCACGCAGTACCGGGTCGGCTCACCGAGCAACGGTTCATTGACGATTTCCGACAACGACACCTCCGGTTTCATCATCTCCGCAATCAGCGCCAACACCCAGGAGGCAGACCAGGTCCTCAATACTGCCGGGACCTTCACGGTGCGTCTGGCGACCCAGCCGAGCGGCACCGTGGTGTTGACCTTCGGTTCCACCAACACGGCCGAAGGGCTGGTCGATACGGACAGCACGGCTGGAAACCAGGGAGCCACCACCCTGACGTTCACCGCCCTCAATTGGAACATCGATCGGACGGTGCAGGTATTCGGTCGTGATGACGATTTTGATGACGGCAATGTGCCCTACTTCATCGCCATCAGCGTCAACCAAGTCCCCACCCTCGATTCCCGCTACGATCCACTCGACCCGCCGGATGTGTCGGTGACCAACATCGACAACGATACGGCAGGGGTGTCGATCACTGCGATCTCGGGTCCGGTGACCGAAGCCGGAGGGACTGCGACCTTCGCCATCACCCTTACGAGTCGGCCCTACAACCCGGTCAATTTCACCCTCACCAGTTCGGATACCACTGAAGGTGTCTTGCAGGCGGGTTCCAGCGCGGTGACCATTAACCCTGCGAATTGGAATACCGGCGCGATCATCACCGTCCAAGGCGTCAACGACGATGTCGCTGACGGCAACCAGGGCTTCAAGATCGACATCGCCAAATCGGGAAGTTCGGATCCGGCGTACAACAACCTGGGTGGCTGGGATGTGCCGGTCACGTGCAACGACGATGACATCAAGGGCGTGACGATCGATACCGATCCGGACACTGTTGGGGACCAGGGCACGCCACTGGCGGTATCCGAAGGTGGCTCGACCGACACCTTCACTGTGCGCCTGAACAGCCAGCCGACGGCTCAGGTGACCTTGACCATCAACACGCCGGCCAGTGTGCAGGTTACGGTCGACACCGATGCGGGTACGGTCGGTAACCAGAACACCCTGACCTTCACCACGGCCAACTGGAGCACTCCGCAGACGGTACAGGTGTCGGCGATCGACGACGCCGTGATCGAGGCTTCGCCTCACAGCGGTACGGTCCTGTCGGTGGTCAACGGCGGCAGCGGCGACTACTCGATCGCTCCCGCCGTCACCATCGCCAACATCTCCTGCAACATCACCGACAACGACACGCCAGGGTTCACGGTTGCCCCCACCACGACGGCTGGAAGCCGGCAGATCACCACCGAGCAGGGCGGCACTGCGGCGTTCACGGTCAAGCTCAAGACCCGTCCGACGGGAGCACAAGTGGTGGTGGTGCGATTGAATTCCAATGACATCACCGAAGGTCGTATCGGCAGCAGCTACACCCTGGATTCGACATCGGCCAATGGAGCGACCAATACCCTCTTCTTCGCTGATGTTACAGGAATCGAGGTCGGCAGTTCCTTGGCGGTCGAATCGATCACGGTGAACAACAATCCCAATCCGTTGTTGGCAGAAGTGGTGTCGGTCGACGTGGGTACCAACAGCATCGTGGTCGGGCCGTACACGGGAAGTCCGGCGATGGTGACTGTCGGATCAGCTGAAACCATCCGCTTCGTCTCGCCGACCGTGCTGATCTTCAACAATTCCACCTGGAACGACGAGCAGCTCGTCACCGTGACCGGCATCGATGATCTCACCGGCGATGGTGATCGGAACTACGGCATCACCTTCGATATCGATCCGTCGACCACCGAAACCAATTATGCCAGCCTACTTCCGGCAGCGATTCCCCACCAGTTCATGAAGAATGTCGATAATGACATTCCTGGCGTGACCATCACGCAGAGCGGTGGCACCACGGTGGTCACCGAAGCGGATGTGACTCCGACCGGCCAGGATTCTTTCACCGTCCGACTGAATACCGCCCCAGCATCTTTCGCTATCGTAACCTTGACCACCGATGGCCAGGTCACGCTGGACAAGACCACGCTGGTGTTCACTCCGACAACCTTCAATACGCTGCAGACAGTGACTGTCACCGCGGTGAACGACGCGGTCGATGAGTCGAGCCCACACAACGGGACGATCTCGTTCTCGATCAGCGATTACGGTGCGATCACCACCGCCGATCCGGTCGTGTGTCAGATCATCGACGATGACACCGCCGGTATCACGGTGGTTCCCACCTTCGCCATCACCACCGAGGACCTCCTGGCCACCAACTTCTCAATTAACTTGACGAGCCAGCCGACGGCGAACGTGACCATCGCTCTCGTCAGCACCGATACGGGTGAAGGCACGGTAGCGGTTCCCAGCGTGGTTTTCACCCCGGCGAACTGGTACCTGTCTCAGAGTGTCACGGTGACTGGTGTGGATGATGACGTTGACGATGGCGACCAGATATTCGGCGTCATCACGGCCGCCGCCACCTCGGTAGATAGCGTCTACAACGGCATGAATGCTGCCGACGTGTTGGTGGTGAACCTCGACAATGACAACGCCGGAGTAACGGCTTCCCATTCGGGTGGCAGCACTGCGGTGGTTGAAAACGGTGCCACCGACACCATCAGCGTGGTGCTCACGACGGAGCCGGCAGGCGGCGACGTGACGGTGACCTTGTCACCAGGCAGTCAGGTGAGCCTGTCGACCACGAGCCTGATCTTCACCGACAGCCTGGGTGCCAACCCCTGGAATGTGCCACAGAACGTGACGGTTACCGCCGTCAACGACGATGTCGCCGAAGGAGCGCACAACACCATCATCGGCTTCTCGGCCAGCGGACCGGCGTACACTGGTCTGAGCATCACTCCGCTGGTGGTGTCGATCACCGACAACGATACCGCGGGAACCACGAAGTCCGTCGCTTTGGTGACCACCACCGAATCCGGTGGTAGTGATGCTGTGACCTTCCGTCTCAACACCCAGCCGACCGGCAACGTCACGGTGGTTTTGGCGAGCAGCGATACCGGTGAAGGCACCGTCTCGCCCAGCAGCCTGACCTTCACGCCCGGCAACTTCGCCACGCCGCAGAACATCACCGTCTCCGGCGTCGACGATGATGTCGACGATGGGGATATCGACTACGAGATCACCTTCACCCTGGTGAGTGCCGATCCCGGTTACAACAATCTGGCGGTCATTCCGCTGGATGCGACCAACACCGATGGCGATGCAGCGGGATTCATCATCACCGCGATCAGCAATGACCTACGCGAAGATGGCACCTCCGGTCGTTTCACCGTTCGGCTGACCAGCGAACCGGTTGACGATGTCACCATCGGCGTCGCCGCTGGTGATGCCACCGAGGCCGTGACATCAGTGGCCAGCCTGACCTTCGATGCCAACAACTGGAATCAGCCGCAGGAAGTCACCGTGTCCGGAGTCGATGATTTCCTGAACGATGGTGACATCGGCAGCTCGGTCATCTTGTCGGCAGATACCACCACGGCGGATCCGAACTACTTCAATAACAATCCCGCTGACGTGGTGGTCACTACCCTGGATGACGATCAGGCCGGGGTCGCGGTGTCGACGCCAGCGATCAACACCAGCGAAGACGGATTGGCGGTGACGTTCACCGTGCAATTGCTGAGCCAACCCAACGCCGACGTGACCATCCCGTTGGCCAGCGGCGACACCACCGAAGGCACAGTCGATCCGGCGAGCCTGGTATTCACCGCGGCGAACTGGAACACCCCGCAGACGGTCACCATCACGCCGGTCGATGATTTCGCCGTCGATGGTTCGGTGGTCTACACCCTGGCGCTCAACCCTGTCACCACCAGCGATACCACCGGATACTCCGGCCTAGATCCGAATGATGTCATCGTGACCAACGCCGACGATGACGCGGCGGGCTTCCCGCTGACGGCGATTACGGCGACCACGGCTGAGAGCGCTACCAGCGTCGACATCGACGTCGTGCTGACCAGCCAACCAAGTACTAATGTGGTGTTGACGATCACGGGACTAGATGTGACCGAGGGTTCGCTCTCGGCTAGCAGCTTGACCTTTACTTCGATGAACTGGGATACTCCTCAGGCTCTGACCATCACCGGTGTCAGCGATGATTATGACGATGACGACCAGGCCTACGTCCTGACCCTGACGCCGAGTGGCGATACGACTTATGCGGCACTACCGGCACAGACCATCACGGTCACCAACACCGATGACGATGCGGCTGCGGTGGTCATCACCCAGAGTGGAGGCACCACGGTGGTCCATGAGACCGGCACCACGGATAGCTACACCATCCAGCTTGCCAGTCGTCCGCTCGTCACTGCAACGGTCACGGTCACGCCAGACTCGCAGGTGCAGGTCGGCAATCCTGTGATCAGCAATCCGGTGGTTTTGACCTTCGACCCCGCGCTGTCCTCGGGAGAATCCACCGCCTGGAACACGGTGCACACGATCACGGTGTCAGCGGTGGTCGACACCTTCGATGAGGCCAATCCGCACGCTGCCAATATCACCCATGCGGTTGCCAACTACGTGGACCAGGCGAGCGCTGCGGTCACCGCCAGCCCGGTGTCAGTGACGGTCAACGACAACGATCCACCGCAGACGGTCGTCACCAGTCTGACCCTGGGACGTGGATTGAGCGACACCATCACCAGTGCAATGATCTCGGCGACTGACGACGACACTCCGGCAGCCAACCTGTTGTTCACCGTCATCCTGGCTCCGGGCCAAGGTGAGCTGTGGTTGGATTATGGTGTGATGGGTCAGGACCAATTGATCAACGGCGAGTCCTTTACCCAGGCGGCGATCACCGCGAATCGTTTGAGCTACCGCAACAGCGGTACGCCGAACGTCAGCGATGGTTTCGCCTTCCGGGTTTCCGACGCGGTCGGCAATCAGGGCGACCTGACCATCTTCAACATCACCATCACCGGCTTCATCCCGCCAACCATCACACTGAACGGCGCTTATTCACCCTCCTACATCGAGAACGATCCTCCGGTCCAAGTCGACACCGCACCGACGGTCAGCGACGCGGATTTGTCGGGTAGCTACAAGCTGTTGACCATCACCCTCTCAGGAACGGGCGTGAGCACGGATGACGAAGTGTACTTTGCCACGTCGGGACTCATCACGGCGTCGTCGGGCACTATCATCTATGATGGCGGCACGCCGGTACCCATTGGGAATTACAATGCCGGCGGCACCGGGACCGCGCCACTGACCGTTTCGTTCATCGGTACATTGGCTGGAGACCTACAAGTTACAGAACTGCTCAAAGCCCTGCGTTATCGCAACAACTCCGAAGACCCGGTGGCAGGCACCCGCACGGTGAGCATTGAATTGCTCGACGCGACCGACACCTCCAACGCCCCTGTGACCAAGGACATCGCGGTCCTGGCGATCAATGACTCGCCGACGGTAGCTAATGCCACGGTGATCACACCGAAGAACGTGGCCATAACCACGACGTTGACGGCGTACGATGTCGACAACTACCCGCTGACCGTTGATGTGACCGCACCCCCGGGCAAAGGAACGCTCTCGGGGATATTGGATGTGCTCAGCCAGACCACCATTGCTGACGCATTGGCCAGCCGTTCCTTCACCTATACACCCTCTACCGGTTTGGATGGTACCGATTCCTTCACCATTGAGGTGACGGATCCTGATGGTGCGACATCCACGGCGACGATCACCGTGCTGATCATCGGCGGCACCGCGGCACGGCCGTGGATCATTTCGGATGCCCCCACCGAGGCCGAGGCCGGATCACCGTTGAGTTACGATATCGTGGTGGACTTTACCGCCCTGCTCTCGGCACCAACGCTGGCTAACCAAGTCAGCTACACCCTGATTGGGACCCTACCCGCCGGAGTGACTTTCGGCGGGTTTACTCCAAGCCTCAGCATCGTCACTAATGCTGCACTCACCCTCACTGTAGGTCCATCCGCCACCGGCGTGATCGAGGCCGGCATCGTGGTGACCGAAACCGCATCAAATACGTCGGGATATCAGCCAGTAACGATCGTCATCGTGCCGCCCGGCACATTGGGGAACTGATCATGAACAGACTCCTCTCGTTTGGCATTGCCGGCATGATGGCCATGGGGCTCACTTCTTGCGGTGCCGGTGGCAACCTGACCCAGGACCTGGGCTCCGTGCTGGGTGATTTCCAAGTGCTCGACCTGACCACCGGGGCGGTGGAATCACGCGCGGTGTTGTTGGATCTCGACACCAATCCGGACTACCGCAGCACCAAGATGGTGTTCCGCGCGGTGGAAGGTGGCACCGCGACCATCGGCAGTGCGCCGACATCATTCGGCGTGCAGGTGGGTGTCGCCCAGGTGGATGAAATCCCACAAGGCACAGCCTCTGTGCCGCGTTACTACATCGGGGTGTTCGAGGTCACGCGCGACCAATGGTCGGCTTTGGCGGGCACCACTCCGTGGACCACCTTCAGCGCGGGTCTCGTCGGCGTGCACGTCGGTGACAGACCCGCAAGCGGCATGTCCCGTGATGACGTGGGCACCATGCTCACCACCTGGAACACCGCTCGCACCAACGATCTGGCGCTGCCCAGCGAGACCCAATGGGAGTACGCCTGTCGCGCGAGGACAACCGGATCATTCGCCTGGGGTGAAGACCGCAGCGATGCCGTGGTCGACGATTACGCCGTGGTCTCCGAGACCGCCGGCGGAGTCACCGGTCCACGCACGGTGGGCGGACGCGTGCCGAACGCGTTGGGCCTCTTCGACATGCATGGGAATGTCTGGGAGTTCACCGCGTCGGACAACATCCGTGGCGGCTCCTGGCGTGATTCCTTGCCGATGGCGCGTTCCGCCAACCGCAAAGTGCTCGATCAGATCACGGGCCATCCGTTGGTCGGATTGCGGCTGATTCTATCACTCTGAAGGCGGCAAGTCTTACGACGCTCCGTGCTCAGATGATCTCTTCCACCACGAAATCGTCGTAAAAGAACAGTCGGTCTTTGCGCTTCAAACTGTCTGCCAGGTCGGTCAGTGGTAGCAGCATGTCGGCCATGATCGGTGGGCGGCGGCGGCGAAGGGTGGTGTTCCAATAGGCCAGTCGACCACCGCGGCGGCCGCAGCGGGCCAAGCGGTAGAGCAGCGTATGGAACGCTGGCTCGGCGAGGTACTCAAAGGTGTCGCTGAGGTTAAAGCGGTCGATGGAACGATCGCCCAATTCACCGAGCACGTCTTCGAGTGCGCACAGGCGCCAGTCGAGGCGATCAAGATTGGCGCGGATGGCCGGCACGTTTTCCGGCCGTAGGGCGAACGGCAGCGCAGTGCCATGCGTGCCGGTGAGCATCCAGTGCAGGTAGGGATTCTGGGCCGGATCCAACTCGGTGATGAGTCGTTCGCTACGTGCCAGCAAGCGTCGACCATGCGCAAGATCGCTGGAGGGCAGGAACGGTACCGCGCGCCCGATACGTGACTGGACCACGCGGGGCAGGAACAAGATTGCCAACAGCCGCAGCATCGGCGTGTTCCACCGCGTGTCGAAGAACGCCTGCCGTTCGCTGCGCGTGCCTCCCGCGAGCAGGCGATCGACCATCAGCCGGTCATGCGCGAGTGGCACGATGGCGGAGCGGAAGCGCAACATCATCTGCTCGAACTTGCCGGCGCTGGCCAAGCCACGCGCGATGTCCTCCGGTCGTTCATCCCAGTAGGCGCGTGCGTGGCGTGACAGCAGCCGGCGGCAAGTTTGGTAAAGTTTCGCCCGGTGTTGGCCGCGGCGCGAACCGAGGAACACCAGCAGGTCGTCGTAACTCAGCAGGCGATAGGCGGCGACGCGCAGTTCCAGGCAGGCGAGCTGCGCTGGATTCAGATCGATGGCAAAGACCTTGGCCGGATGGCGTGCCAACAGCGCCAGCGCATTGTCGCCCGCGCTGGCGATGCTCAGGCACACGTCGCCAGGTTGCACGGCCAGCGCGTCGAGCAGCACATCCGCGTCCTCCCAGCACTGCGCGTAACGCACCGCCGTGAAGTCGGAGCCGTAGGCGATCTCGCCACCCGTCGGGATCAGGGTCGGCAAGACCGGCACGTTGGGCCGTCCTGGGATCACCGGCAGCTGATTTCCCAACCGGCGGCGCCAACTCGAATCGGTATCCCCCCGCGACCGTCGCGGGTGACGGGAGCTGGCATCGCTGGAAGTTGTTTCGGGCTCATCCATCGGTGGTTGGTTCGGCGCCCGGGCAACGGACGTACGGGGCGCGCATCCTGGTGCGCCACCAGCACGGAGGCAAGCGAGGGTCATGAGACTTGCGCAACCAACGAAGGTCGCAGCAGCTGCGTATAAACCGGCGTTGGACGGGGTCGCAGGGGGTGCGGCGTCACGCCGGCGAAACCGGGGTGCGACAGGCTGACGTATGCCTTCATGGGAAGCTAGGTTGACGGCGGCGGCAGGATCGCGACAGAGCACCCTCGAACCGTTGTGGCGACCGCCGTGACCGTCGCCGATTCCGCTGTGCTCGTGGAGCTTGGTATGTTGTTTTCGCCCCGTCCGCTCGTCCCGTTGCTGGTGGTGCTGTCGACCACGGTGTTGTCGACCACAGGTCTATCGAACCCGTTAGTCGCAGAGGATCTGGCGCCCGTTGTCGCGCCTGCCCGGGCACCAGCCGCCAGCACGTGGGACATCAGTGGGCGCCTGGGGGTTTACATCGCCAACGTTTCCACCAGTAACGCCGAGGCCTCACGCGACACCACGATCGGTACCACCGCAGAATCGACCTCGTACCTCTTCGCCTACGAAGGCCAGGACAACTGGAGATCGGACAAGGACTCGGTCGACAATCTGCTCAAGGCGCGTTACGGACGCATCCGTACCGACAATCAAGCATGGCAAGAGAACAACGACGAGATCCGTTATGATGGCGTCTATCGTCGTGAACTGTTCTATCCGCATTTTGTCTATCTTGGCTGGGGCGCGGAGTCGGTCTTCACTGGGCCTGATCCGCGCAACTACGCCTTCGATCCCACCACGGGCAAAGCCAGCACGGGTTATGGCCAGCGCTACGAAGACTTCCTGCCCGACAAGAACCACTTTGAAACCCGCGTCGGTGTACGTGCGCAACAGAGCTGGGGTCCAAGCGTGCCGCCGGAGGACGACGACATCGAAACCGGTCTCGAAGCCTTCGTGCGCTATGAGCACCTGCTCAAACGCGGCGAGGGCGAATACGACGTACGCTTCTTCGCCCAGTACGAAGGGTTCAGCGAGTTCAAGGACATGGGCCACATCACCAACTTGGTGACCGCCGGCCTGACCATGCAGTTGACGCGGTATCTTGCGGTCGAACTCGGCCTGCGCGCCTATTATGAAACCAAGCCGCAGTCGGACGATGGCACGGGCATGGGCTACAACGAATGGAGCGTACGCCAGGATTCATTGTTCGGCTTAACGTATTCGCACTGAGATCACGCCACGTCCGAACGGCGGCGAAGCTCAGACTGTCGCGTACGCCTGTTCGACGCGATCAGCGAGCATGCGGATAAATGCAGGGTTATCGTGGACGCAGGCCGCGCGGGTGAACGTGATGCCGAGTTTGTCGGCGAGCTGTTTGGCTTCGACATCAAGATCGTAGAGCACCTCGGTGTGGTCGACCAGGAAGCCCGCGGCCTGGACCACCACGTCGCGTTTGCCGCGGCGGTGGGCGTCTTCGATCGCCTGTTCGATGGTCGGGGCCGACCACGGGATGCGGCTGTCGCCAGGTTGGCTTTGAAAGGCAATGGCGTGCTGCTCGTGACCCAATGCCTTGGCTGCCAGCGTGGCGGTCTCGGCAAATTGTTTGCGGTATGGTGAGGTACTTTCCACCGGCTGTGGAATGGCGTGTGCAGTAAAGATCAGTTCCGCATCGGCGAAACGCTCCGCGCTCCAGCCGGTAGTGGCCTGACGCACGCAGTCGGCAACCGCGGTGACGTAGCCACTTTCAGCCCACCACGGTTGCACCACGCCGACCAAGGCGGGCGCGTTGCTGCCGAGCTTTTCTGCCGCTTCGGCCGCATGTTTCAGATACCAGTCCCAACTGACCGATGACTGATGCGGAGCCATGATCAAGATCACGGCGCGGGTGCAGCCAGAAGTATGGAGCGCACGTAAAGCATCGATGGACCACGGCGCCCAATGGCGATATCCGCAGGCCACGGCCAAGGTGCGACCACGACGCGCGAGTTCAGTCTTCAGCGCCGCCGCCTGCTGCTCGGTCAGGGCGTTGTAGGGACTGAAGCCGCCGAAGTGGTGGTAATGACCGGTGACTTCAGCGATGCGCGCGGCGCGTGCGGGGTTGTCACCCAGGATGCCGGCAACGAAACATTCAGCTTCGCAGCCAGCGGTCTTGGGACAGATCGCGCGTCGACCGCAGCAACCGGGGGTGGGACCACCAAAGCCAAGTATCAGGAGTCCGTCAGTCATGGCGGCACGCTCTGGCCACCGCATCAGCCTTCAATCACAAACCCGTGTCGCATCAGCAAGAAACCCAAATTTCGGAGCCGAGCTTCCACATCATTGCGCGGCGGCCTCAGGATTGTCCCGTAACCGCGTAATCGAAGAGCGGTAGCGATCGACACACCGAGGTCGCCATGTCCAAACGCTCACGTCCGCTCTTGCCACGTTCGCCTGGTCGGTGCTGGTGCTGCCCGGCTGTCAGCAAGCGGAGGACGGCATCTTTGCGGCCTGGAACCGTCCGGCGCTCGACCGCATCTTCATCACCGTCGACGGCACGACCTACGGCCCGTACACGCTCGGCGACCTGTGATGGTACTGGAACGTGAGCTGTCACTGACCGCTCTTCATTGCCGGGGTTGGCCATGACCAACGTGCCACCAGACGGCTGACCGACGTACAGGAGTCACTCCTTTCCCAATCATCCCAAGGGTTTCCCTCTGGCCGGAGCGATCTACGTTCCTAGGCCATGCCGCTCCTCCCTGAACAACAAGCCAGAGAGCGTATCGACGCCATGCTGGTTGCTGCCGGTTGGGTGGTGCAGTCGCGGGATGAGGCCAACCTGCATGCCGCACGCGGCGTCGCGGTGCGGGAGTTTAAACTCCTCCCCGGTCACGGCTTCGCCGACTACCTGTTGTTCGTCGACGCCAAGGCGGTCGGCGTCATCGAAGCCAAGAAGCCGGGTGAAACGTTGTCCGGGGTCGAGACCCAGACCGAGCAGTACTCCGTCGGCCTGCCACCCAAGTATCCGGCACCCATCCGTCCGCTGCCATTCCTGTTCCAATCTACTGGCATCGAGACTTGGTTCACCAACCGCCTGGACCCGGAGCCACGCGCCCGGCAGGTCTTCCACTTCCTACGGCCTGAATCCTTCGCCGATCAGTTGGCCACGGATCCGGTTCCAGGTGACGGTGTTCCTGGGATTCTGCGCCGTCGCTTGCTGGCGATGCCTGCGTTGGGCACGACGCCCAACTGGAACTCCGCCCGACTACGTGATGTACAAACCCGCGCCGTCACTTGCCTGGAAGAGAGCCTGCGGAAGAACCATCCGCGCGCGCTGGTGCAGATGGCCACCGGGTCGGGCAAGACCGTCTTCGCCATCACCGCCGCCTACCGCTTGCTGAAATACGGCGGCGCCAAGCGCATCCTCTTCCTGGTCGATCGCGGCAATCTTGGGCGGCAGGCGTTCAAAGAGTTTCAGGCTTACCAGACGCCGGATGACGGTCGCTTGTTCACCGAACTGTACGTCGTCCAGCATCTCACCAGCGCGAAGCTGAACCCCGCAGCGGCGGTAGTCATCGGCACCATCCAGCGCCTCTATTCTGCCCTCCAGGGCAAGGACCTGCTGAATCCCGACGCGGACGAGGCCAGCGCCTTCGAGGTCGCGCAGATGCTCAAGGAACCGCCGCCCGTTGCCTACAACCCCGGCCTGCCGATCGAATCGTTCGACGCCATTATTGTCGACGAGTGCCACCGTTCGATCTATACGCTGTGGCGGCAGGTACTGGAGTACTTCGACGGCTTCCTCATCGGGCTCACCGCCACGCCGGCCAAGCACACCTTCGCGTTCTTCAACAAGAACCTGGTTATGGAATATGGTCACCCGCAGGCGGTGGCCGATGGTGTGAATCTGGACTACGACATCTTTACCATCCGCACGCGCATCACCGAACAGGGCGAGACCGCCGAAGGCGGCCCGCTGGAGGTCATCGGCAAACGCGACCGGCTTACTCGCGCGCTGCGTTGGGAACGCCAGGACGCCGACATTACCTACAGCGCCAACGAACTCGATCGCGCAGTGGTGGCGGTCGACCAGATCCGCACCGTCATTCAATCTTTCAAGGATCAGTGCCTGCCGACCTGCTTCCCAGGCCGCACCCATGTGCCGAAGACGCTGATCTTTGCCAAGAACGACAACCACGCCGACGACATCGTGCGGATCGTTCGCGAGGTCTTCGCCAAGGGCAACGACTTCTGCGAGAAGATCACCTACAACACCGGCACCATCCGTGTGGTCGAGCCCGAGGAAGTGGACGGCGCCGGCAAGCGTGTCCGTGAAAGCCGCACGCTCTACAAGAGCAGCGGCGTCACCGCCGAGGATCTGCTCAGCAGTTTCCGCAACAGCCTCTACCCGCGCATCGTGGTTACCGTCGACATGATCGCGACCGGCACCGACGTGAAGCCGCTGGAGGTGGTGATGTTCATGCGCGCGGTGAAGTCGCGGCTGTTCTATGAACAGATGAAGGGCCGCGGCGTGCGCGTGTGCGACGATGCCGAGTTCCAGGCCGTGACCCCAGACGCCACGCGCAAACTGCGCTTTGTGCTGGTGGACAGCGTCGGCATCACCTGTGGCGATACGCTCGAAGATCCTTCGCCGCCGCTCGACCGGAAGAAGTCGGCGACGTTGGAACAGCTGCTGGAAGCCATCGCCTTTGGCACCGCCGATCCCGATGACCTGACCACGCTCGCCAGCCGGCTCATCCGTCTGGAGCGCAGTTTGCCGGCGGTTGAAGTCGCCGCGTTGGAGGAACTGGCCGGGATGCCCATCGCCACCATCGCCGCCAACCTGATCGCCGCCGCCGATCCCGACACCGGTGGCGATATTGTAGCCGCCTGCAAGCCATTGGCCGCCAACCCCGCGCTACGCCGTCGCCTGGTCGAAGTGCGGCGTATCCAGGACCAGCTCATCGATGCCAAGTCGATCGACGAAGTGCTGCACGCCGGCCACGGCGACACCAGCATCGAGAAAGCCCGTCAGACCGTCGCCGCGTTCAGCGAGTTCATCAAGGAACACCACGGCGAGATCAGCGCGTTGGAGGTGGTCTACAGCCAGCCGTGGAAGGCCAACGCTTGGACCGTGCTCAAACGTCTGCGCGATGAGATCGCCCGCCCGCCGCGCTCGTGGACCATCCCCGGTCTGTGGGATGCGTATGCGCGCGTCGAGGCTGGCCGTGTGCGCGGCACCGCCGGAGCGAAGGCGATGGCGGACCTCTACCAACTGGTGCGCCATGCTCTTGGCGAACAAAACGGCCAGCACCCGATGTTGGAGCCATTCCGCGAACAGGTCGACGTGCGCTACCAAGCGTGGTTGGCGGCGCAGGCCAAGGCGGGCGTGGTTTTCGACCTTGAGCAGCGCCGCTGGCTCGACGCCGTGCGCGACCACGTCGCCAGCAGCCTGCTAGTAGCGCGGGAGGATTTGCAGGAGTCGCCATTCGCCGGCATGGGTGGTCTGGCGAAGGCGCGGCGGTTGTTCGGAGAGAGATTGGAAACGCTTCTGGACGACTTGAACCGGAACCTCGTCGCATGACGGTGCCTGTATTCCCACACGGAGCGCGGCCCTCCGGGCCGCTTGGATCTCGAAGCGGCCCGGAGGGCCGCGCTCCGTGTGTGGATCCATGTGTGGATCCATGTGTGGATCCATGTGTGGATCCACACGCCGTTACAGCGCATCGCGGTTGGCATAGTCGCGGTTACTTGCCGCATTTCGACACCGCACACGTCATTCAATCCATCACCTACCGCCTTGCCGACTCCCTGCCCGTGGAAGTTTTGCGTCGCTACGAACAGATGGTGACGGACGAGTCCGACGACCAACGCCAAGGCGCGCTCCGCCGACTCATCGAACGGTTTCTTGATTCCGGCCATGGCTCCTGCGTCTTGAGGCAATCGGCCATCGCAGGCATGGTCATCGACGCATGGCGCCATTTCGACGGTGACCGCTATCGCCTTCACGCCTGGGTGGTGATGCCCAACCATGTCCATGTCCTGTGCGAACCGCTTTCGGGTCATTCCCTGTCGTCGATCGTCAGCTCCTGGAAATCCTTTACCGCCCTGAACATCAATCGTCTTCTTGGTCGATCAGGCCCTCTGTGGCTGGAAGATTACTGGGATCGCTTCATCCGCGATGCGGATCACTATGATCGGGTCATCGCCTACATTCACGACAATCCCGTGAAAGCAGGCCTTGCATCGGAACGGACTGCATGGCCATGGTCATCTGCTGCCCTATGAACCCCAGCGTGCCACACGCATCGAGCCACGCATCGAGCCACGGAGCGCGGCCCTCCGGGCCGCTTCGAGATCCAAGCGGCCCAGAGGGCCGCGCTCCGTGTGGACTGGCGAAGGCGCGGCGGTTGTTCGGGGAGAAGCTGGAGACGTTGTTGGACGAGTTGAATAGGAGCTTGGTGGCGTGAGCGAACTTCCATCTGGTTGGTCAATTTTGGCACTCGGTCAAATCTCTGAGATTCGCCTTGGCAAGATGCTGTCTGCTAAAGCGAGAGAGGACGGTTTGCTCCAGCGACCGTACTTACGGAATGAGAACGTACGCTGGGGGACAGTTGAGCTAACGGACCTCAAGGTGATGGGGTTCAAGTCATCTGAGATTGAACGCTACTCGGTGCGGACCGGAGACCTTGTCATCTGTGAAGGTGGCGAAGCGGGTCGATGCGCCGTCTATCGCGCTACCGATCCCGTCATGTACCAGAAGGCGATTCATAGGCTTCGCCCGTTGCCGGGAATCGTCTTGTCGGAGTTCGTTCAGGCGGCCTTCGAGTATGGGATCAAGGCCGGCTGCTGGTTCCCGCGTTTCAGTGAAACGACCATCCAACATCTGCCTCTGGAAAAAATAACGGCAGTGGAGATCCCGATTCCTCCAGTGCGTGAGCAACAACGCATCGTCGCCGCCCTCGACGAACAACTCTCCGATCTCGACGCCTCGGTGGCCTCATTGGAGCGGGCCGAGCGCAACCTCGTCCGCTACCGGGCGGCGGTGCTGGCGGCGGCCTGTTCCGGCAAGCTGGTCCCCACCGACGCCGACATCGCCCATCAAACACCACACGGAGCGCGGCCCTCCGGGCCGCTTCGAGATCCAAGCGGCCCGGAGGGCCGCGCTCCGTGTTACGAACCCGCCGACCAACTCCTCGCCCGCATCCTCGTCGAACGCCGCAAGGCCAACACCAAGGCGAAGTACGAGGAACCAGCCAAACCCGACACCAGCAAACTGCCGAAGCTGCCGGAGGGGTGGACGTGGGCTACGGTCGAACAACTTGGTGTCGCTGTAACTGGCAAGACACCACCGACCGGTGATTCTAGGAATTATGAAGGCGGCACCATTCCGTTTTTCAAACCAACAGATCTGAATGCTGGTTACCAACTTCTGGAATCCAATTCACATATCACGGCCTTGGGGGCAGAAGAGACGACCATAATTCCTGCTGGTTCACCCATGGTCACATGCATCGGGGCTACCATTGGTAAGACGGGTTATTCACGCGTTCAGGGAGCGACGAACCAGCAGATCAACAGCGTTGTAAATGAGCGACAGCCAGTCGTCATGCTTTGGCTGTATTGGTATTTCTGTTCTCGCGGGGGGCAGAAAGCGATTATGGAACGAGCCGCAGCAACGACACTGCCGATTCTAAACAAGGGCAACTTCGAGAAGATCGCCGTTCCGCTTCCTCCGTTAGCGGAACAGGCGCGAATCCTAGAAGCATTAGAGCTTCACTTTCCCCGCGCCGACGTCCTCGCCACCTCCATCGCCCAGGCCAAACGCCGCGCCCAGCGCTTGCGTCGCGCCATCCTCGCCGCCGCCTTCCAGGGCCGTCTGGTGCCGCAGGATCCGCACGACGAACCGGCCAGCGTCCTGCTGGAACGGATCCGTGCTCAGGCTGCACCACACGGAGCGCGGCCCTCCGGGCCGCATCAAACCATCATCCAGCGGCCCGGAGGGCCGCGCTCCCAGGGTAAGGCGGCCACCCGCGCGGCAGCCCCGGTTGCCTCCATCGCCCCGTCGACCATGACGCCCAAACGCCGCGGCCGTCCCCCCGGGGCGAAGAACAAGGCCAAGCCATGAGCGTGCCGGTGAAACCACAAAGATGCTGCACACCTGGATCGATACTGGTCACTTGGTTCCTATCGGCACGAGCCCCCAGCAGCCGGCGGTATCGCCGCAAAGGACTCTCCGATGTCTTTCTCGATCTTGTCGCTTCACTTTCCAAACTGCCGGGAAAGTAACTGCATGAACAACTCAAAAATATGCCAATACATGACTTACAAAACTGTTACTTTCCTGGATCGCCTGTGAACGCCCCTCAGATCGTCCAAAAGCTGTGGAACTACTGCGATCTCCTGCGTGACGACGGCCTGAGCTACGGCGACTACGTCGAGCAGCTCACCTTCCTGTTGTTCCTCAAGATGGCCCATGAACGGGTCGAACTCGGCGAGTCGCGGGTGGTGCCGAAGGGCTATGACTGGACCGCCCTG